>SKEE01000062.1_pt1 | contig 118078 bp, 83 predicted proteins | sample 4826661 | NCBI WGS metagenome assembly SKEE01 (sample SAMN11008817, study PRJNA524170) | human gut metagenome | biome: Human fecal sample; material: Feces; isolation source: fecal sample from pouch patient p20 | host: Homo sapiens | place: Israel: Tel-Aviv | collected 2016-11-14
CAAATGGAAATTACTTTGAGCCGGTTTCATAACAGAAATTTTGAGTTGCTTGAGCCGTATGAAGGGAAACTTTCATGTACGGTTCTTAGGGGGGAAGGCTCCCGTAAGGGAGCTGACCTACCCGGCTGGAAGGGGAAGCACTGCCTGACTATTCAGGAACAGACTCGTATTAGGTAAGTCTCACATTCAATGCTCCTATACTTGATACGGCTTTTGTTATTTTCATCAGGAAGGTACAAGACAATAGATCTGCCGCCGAGCAACTTAATGTCTTTGAATTGCTGGCTTTGCACAAAATAGCAATGAGGGATTATGAGGGACTTGAAGAAAAGACTTTAAGGAAATTATCGGAAGAAAAACTTATCGTTTACGAAAACGGCTCTTATCGTTTGTCCGAGGAATATCGGAATGAGTTTGCTGAAAGACTGAAGGGCTTGAGCATGACTCACCTTAAGTTGGTTTCAGACTGTTTTTATAAAAATGGTTATGTATAGCTATACATAAGCCTTTGAAAACCAAAGGACAGCCTGCCTCTACCAGCATTTCAAGCAGTGACAAGGCACGGATTACTTTTTCAATGAGATTCTTGTCGTTGTAGTGTAGGTCGGACGAAACTCGTTCAATCCATTCTGTCGTGAAACACTCTTTCTTTATCATACTATATTCAAATTTTCTAAGATTGTTGATAATTCTTCTTTCACTTTACGTCTGCCGGCATATCTGAAAAGTCGGCTTCGATTGATTGCATACAGATTAAAGGCATTTTCTATGATACGTTCGCTTTCACTATCTTGCAGATAAAAGAAGTCCACATCTCTCAATATGTCCACCAATAGTTTTTCCAACGTGGGCATAGGTACGCCCGATATGTGCTGTAAGGGAGCTTCTGATACAAGATTTTTCACTATAAAAACACGGCTGTCCATATCTACATACCGGTATATCATCTCTTTGTTCGGCCGCAGATAAACATCTTGGTAATCGTCTTTCAGAAGATGGAAAACGGTTTCTGCTGTACCTCTATCCGTTTCCACATAAATAATGCGGTTGGGTGAAAGGTGATGCTGCAACGGTGCGATAATCTCTCCCTGATAGATGCAAAATTTGGCGAACGGGAAATGGGTTGTCAGCAAATCATAAACTTCTTTCACTTCCTCTGCCGGTTGCGGGGCAAAGGACGGCTTCAAAATTCTGGCATACATTCCACGCCCGGTTCTGACCAACTTGTTTTCATTCACGAGCTTGAATAAATACCATGCCAGGGAAGACTTGTTTATGCCAATCTTTTTGTGAAGATAGGCAAACAAATCTTCCATGCTGAATTTAAGATGGGTGTCAGCATATTCAAGTATGGATGTCGTTGTTTCGTTAGTCATATCACTTGTTTTACGTTGCAAAAATAGCAAATTTTCGGCACTAAATAGAAATAGTGCCGAAAATTTGTTGTTTGCAATCTTGAAATACAGCAATCAAAACCAATTAATCGTCTTGCATTTGTTCATTTTATAACTCCACTCGATAGTATTGCCAACTTTATTATTTGCAAAATATCGGCACTAATTGAAAACAGTGCCGATATTTTGCAGGTGTCTACTTCTTTTTATACCATACACTGACTTATCCCTATTGTACGACTCAGGTTTTACCCGTTTGCTGGTAGGTCTGGTTTTCTCTTTTCGTCGGCAAAGGTAGGACAAAGCGCATAACGCCAAGCCGCATTTCATTCGGATAACGAAAACAGACGGTTGCACGGTCGGTTTTCTATCCGGGTTTGGCTTTTTATGCTCCACTTTATCCATTTCCTGCCTTAAAAAGCTGAAAAACAGACCTGCGAAGCAAAGCGAAAGCAGGGAAAGAAAAAACAGCTTCAAAGTTTAACCACTCAAAAACAAACTGTTATGGTAGAAGAAATTAAACAAGGCGACAAAGTTGTATTGTCGAGCGAGGACGGCTTTTCCGTACCCATGATTTTTAACAACATCTGCGGTAAGAACTTTTCAGGGGAGGAATACCGCAATTATATCAAGTATGTAGTCTATGACAGCATGGGGTTGAAACCGGGCATTGTCTCCTATTATCGGGACGGAGTTTTATACAAGAGCGGTACAATCCCGAAACTCTGAACGGACATTAACGGCGCAGTTTAGTCCTCACGAAAAGAACAAAGAAATGTGAAGTGAAATGAAAAATTGATAGATATGGAAGCAACGACAATTCATCCGGCAGGAGCCTACCTTCGTAACGCAGACAACCCGCCGTACTTGTACGTTTGGATAGAGGGAACACGGCCGACGGTGCGAACCGGGAGAAGATAGCATAAAGACTTTTAGAGATACAAACTCCGACTGTAAAGCCAGTCCGTGACAGTGTAAACAATATGGGTTAAACTTCTCTAAAAGTATCAACCTAAATCAAGGAAGGTCAATAGCGTTGGTAGACTATGCCTGACTTTTTACAGGAAATAGTGATTTCTATCTCTGACTTTTTACGAAAGTATTTTTTTACTTAAAAAATGGAGGTTGCTATGGAGAAAATATACTATCCGAGAACGATTGACAGCTACTTGCTGGAATGGAAAAACGAGAGAGCGCACAAGCCTTTGCTGCTTCGGGGTGTGCGTCAGGTGGGGAAATCCTCTGCCGTCCGTCAGTTGGGGAAGACTTTCAAATATTTCATGGAGGTGAATTTCGAGCGGGACAAAGAGATTATTTCGGTGTTCACCGGTAATCTGAAACCGAAAGAGATCACCTGTCTTGTCCTGAAAAAAGTTGACTCATTACACTTCGGTATAATGGCGCATTGTAAGGAAATGTTTTAAGATATTCTAAAGGGTATGAAAACCGATGCCAATGAAAAGTATTTATTCTACTATTTCAGTAGATACTGACCAATTAATTGTCTCTGATAGCGGGAAAAAACCTAATTAGTTGGATAAGTAACTATTCAAAATTAATTTTATATGTATGAGTCATTCACATATAAATTCGTACCAACAGATGCAAGTGCCCTGTTTGTACAATAAAAAAGCGAGTCCTTAGTATTGTAATCAGCAGGTCTTATCCATTTGCCTTTCAATATACGCCATAGAGTTTCGGCAAGATTAAGTTCCGGAGAGTATGTTGGAAGATAGAAAAGATATAATCCTCTATCCTCCCATATCTTTCTCAGTTCCTTTATCTTCCGGTTTCTATGGACAGAAGCATTGTCAAGTATAACCACCGTTTTCTTCTTTATCTCAAAAGAGAACCTGTCAAGATAATCCACAAGTTTTTCTGCATTGATGGATTTCTATGCCAGAAAGCCTTTATACTGATTTCTTCGGGTTATCATGCCAAAGATATTAAGTCTTGCAGTTTTCTCGGATGGAATATAGACATTCTCATCTTTGAACTGCCAACCGTAAGGTACATAACCATCGGTACATACATGACTCTCATCTGCATAATAAAGTTCAATTTTCCCTTTGGAATCAAGACATTCAAGTTCTTGCAACTTCTCTTTCTTATATGCGTGGAGTTGCGGTGAGGGGATACCCCTTGGGTGTTTTCTTATTCGCCTATATCTTGCACCAATGCTCCTAAAAAACGTTTGAAAGTTATGTCACTGGCTTTTTTGCCGGAAGCCTTTTCTCAGACCTCACGCGCTTTTGAAACACTCTGACGATCTTCTTCTATAGCCTTACGGACTAATTCCTCGTCGGAACAGTCCATAATAGGCTTATGACCTTGACCGGGACGTGTTTCCAAACCTTTGATACCACTTTCTTTATAACGTTTTATTCATGCATATATTGTTGGGATTGTCACATTAAAAATTTCAGCTATTTCCGATGCAGATTTTCCAGATGACTTCAACAATATGGATTTGCATTTGATACGATAGTTATGAGTAGGGTCATTTTGATAGTCTTTCTCCAGTTTGAGGCGATCAGCCTCGGTTAATTCGAGCACTTTTATATGTTTCATGATTTACATTTTACAATGACATGATACGATATTAATATTTTGTGCTGAATATAAAAATATTTTAGATCACTTAATTAATTGTGTGTTAGAAAAAAAGTGTGGATGGACGAAAGAAAGATCATAGATAGAAGACTCCTTGCCGATTTGGCAAAGGAGATTGATCTGAATGCCTCGCATTTGGAGGAGTTGGGCGAAAGCCGCCAATGGGAGATTATCGTTGGTGGCGATATGCTTGAACGAATGGTTGAGATTCAACATCGGTTAGAGCGGCTGGCCGCAATGGGTGACGATAAGTATCGGGGATTCTATATCGAGGTGCTATGGCCTACGCCGGAAGAGTGGGGCGGTGCTGAGGAGTTGATTGCTTCGGGCGAGTATGGCAGTCGGGAGGCATTCCTTGTGGACTGGCTTGCGTTCAACCCGATGGAGACCAAGTGGTTCTATGTCGCTTCGAGCTTATACGGGGATTCTTGGTCAATTCGTGTTACAGATCAGAAACATACTCGCTTTATCATTACGAATCGCTCCAAGTGTTCGGATGTAGAGCCAGATGATACGTGGTGCAGGGAGAACCTAACTCGTTTCTTCGACTATTTGCAACGGATGATTGATGTAGTTGTTGCGAATCCCGGCGGGTCTAATGATTATGTGGCACGCAATCTGCCATACCAGCAGCGTACAGGACGTATTGCACAAAAGGAATTTAACCACATAGTACCGAATTTCAAAATCGAGGTGGAAGAGTATGAAACGGCCATCAAGGCTTTGGAAGACTCAGTACACGGGCATTCCGCCCCTCTTTGGGAAACCATGACCATCCGAAGGTGTTGTACTTATTACCGTATTGCCAACGAGGTATATGAAGATTATTACAGGAAACGGGGATTCAGTGGGCTCATCTATACAGATTCACAGGATGTTCTGGAAGAGTTGCGTGATGTGGCCTATTACAAGCGGAAGAAGTTCGTGGATGTGACGGAAATGTATGACATTGACAGACCGGAGGATTTCATGCAGTTTTGCAACGGACCATTACGGTGAACTGGGACTTTCGCGTCTGAATGTCTTTGCCTCAAATGACCGGCAGCAGGGGTTGAAAATTGTTGTTTCCAACAGTTATTCTGCCAATGCTGGATTAACCATTGAAGTAGCTACCGCCTTATATAAGGCAGGAGTGCCACTACTGATATACGACGCAGAGAAGCTCCTAAGAATACTGCGTGAAGAGGGTACTGTCTATGAGCTGCCGTGGGAATATGAATGCTTGGGTGATGGCAATTCGGCTATGACTCAGGAGCAATACCATGCGATTGTTTCACTTATAGAATGGCAGCCAGAGGCAAGAATAAGAATTCATTAAACGAGTGTATTTGAAAATCTACAAGCTAAGCGGCAATATGCAAATTATTAGCACAAATTTGACATAGTGCCGATAGTTTGTATAATTTCATATTTGAAAAACGAATTTTAATATGTTGGATTGAATCAAACATCTTCTGCATTGATAAGTAAGAAGGTAGAATATTCTAAAAACAGGAATTTTATTTTGCTCGTATGAAAGTATCATTGACAGACTTACTTCGTTGTATAGGAAAGTTGGTCTGGACTGCTTAATATTTTCTTTAGCAGAAATCATACAAGAAAATAACCCAAGAACGCTACAATATCTTATTTTTTATGACTTCATTTATATGTCAATAATATGTTTGCATATCTGTATATTGAATAATTGTAAGAAAAATTGTCTATGTTCTTACTTGAATAGATATAGCCTTCAACCACAAAATAATAAGTCATAAGGCAATACTGAAATATTTTGTTAGTGCATCAAAGGTCAATTTCTTTAAACTTGAAGCCGTAGATGCTAATATATAAGAGTAAAGACAAATATTTCAATAGAATGTTATTTGTTTTTATAATAGAATATCATCTGTCGTAATTTCCGTTCCGAATATTTTTTAATGTATATATCTGTTTATCAGTGTTATAAAAATTGAATATGTTCGAGACTGAGAAATAAAAAATATTATTCAGACATCAAATATTTATGATTTTGACAGATTTTATAGAGAAAATCTCAAAAATACATCGGGGGACATAATTTTGTCCCCCGATGCCACTATAGGGGACAAACTGGGGACAAAAATGTGGAAAACATAAGCTAAAAAGAGAAAATATGGTTCTCAAAACAGTTTATTTTATATCTATATAAGTTATTTTCTATCAGAAAATTACAAGTTGCTATTATATAACCATATGATTATTAATACGTTAATCCACTCACCAATGCAATATGTATTATAAAATCGTAACATATTGATAATCAGATATGCATTTGGAGGTTTTTCATACTGGGGGACAAACGGGGGACAAAAAAATAGAGACAATCTGCAAAGAAAACACTAATACATTTTCATTTTTGAAATACGTGGTTAAGGAGCCTGTCAAATCTCCTTTGTCCCTCGTGTCTCTCATGATTTGAAGCGGTGTATTTGCTCTTTGTACCTCTTTTCTTTCGTCACCTCTTATGTATAGAAGTTTAGTCTTGTTTATTGTATATCTATCAAAATTCTAAACCAAACTATTTGCCTACCAAAAGATACAGAGCCTTTTCTTTTTTTGGCAGGCAATACTTCGAAGATTATGAATGTTGCGTATGACTATATCTATTTCTTAAGATAGCTTGATAGTAATATTCTGAATAGAAAAAGAAGTATTATTTCTTTTATTGTTCAAATAATTGCTATATTTGCAGTATGGATAGAAAATTAAGTGAAATAGGAACCATTCCAGTAACGACTTCAATCATTGAATCGTTATATCCGGAACTTAAATCTGCTAATAAGAAAGTAACCTGGCTCGAAAAACAAGGGGTTATCATCAGATTGAAGCGAGGACTTTATGTGATCAACCCCGAGTATTCTGGAAAGGCTCTATCAAGTGAGTTGATAGCCAATCATCTCTATACACCTTCATATATTTCAATGTCTACTGCACTACGATATTATGGACTTATCCCCGAGGCTGTATATGTTCATCAATCGATGACAGTAAAACATCCCCGAAGCTTTCAAACTCCAGTCGGCAGTTATGACTACAAATATATTTCAAGAAAGGCATTTTCGATAGGAGTAAGAAGTATGAATAAAGGTGACTATGCATTTCTTATTGCATCACCGGAAAAGGCTTTGTGCGATTTGATTGCCAATTCCTCAAAAGTCATTCTTCGTTATATGAAGGATGTAGAGATATATTTTGAGCAGGATATTCGTATGGATATGGATGAGTTCTATAAGATGGATGCAACCATATTTGAAGATTATATTCATGTGGGTAAAAAGGCTGATTCAATTTCGACACTTTTAAAATTCTTAAGGCGATGAAAAATGAAATATTCGACAATATGCTCTCCCTTTATGATTTAACAACGGAGCAACATAAGAGAAACGCCATATTTGAAGTTAACCAACAAATGATACTTGCAGGCCTGTATGCTGGAGGCTTCTTTGAGTCAGCTGCGTTCTATGGCGGAACTTGCTTGAGAATCTTTCATGGCTTGCAGCGTTTCAGTGAGGATATGGATTTCTCACTGCTTATGCAAGATGATAAGTTCAATTTTACGAAATATTTCCCTGCTATCATTGACGCCTTTACAATGGTAGGTCGTGAGGTTGAAATAAAGAAAAAAGATAAGAAGAATTTCGGAAAAGTCGAATCGGCATTTCTTAAAGATAATACCGATGTGTATGATGTGACTTTCCAAACAGAAAAGTCAATAAAGATAAAGATTGAAGTAGATACTTGTCCACCGTTGAACTTCAAGACGGAACAAAAGCTATTGCTTCAGCCACATTCATTTATGTCCCGTTGTTTTACACTTCCAGACTTGTTTGCAGGCAAGATGCACGCACTGGTCTATCGTGTGTGGAAGAATAGAGTCAAAGGTCGTGATTGGTACGATTTTGAATGGTATGTACGCCATAATGTTCCGTTAGATTTTACTCATTTGGCAGAACGATGCAAGCAGTTTAACAATGAGGATATTACTCCAGAGTTATTCAAAGAGAAACTCATTGAGCGTCTCTCTACAGCTGATATAAAACAAGTGAAAGAAGATGTATTGCCTTTCGTACGCAATCCAAAGGAACTTGATATTTGGTCAAATGATTATTTTGTACAGTTGGCAGGGATGGTAAGAATGGGATAATGTTGGGTGAAATAGAGGGGGTATGAAGTGGAAAGAACCTTTTCTATCACACAATCCAAGGGTATTACGAATATGAAAAAAATAACAAAGAACTAAATAACAACGACAATTATGGTTAATTGGCTGCATATATCTGATTTGCATTTAGGGAGTGGAGGTACCATAACGAACATAATGCGCGATGAATTACCTATCTACTTGAAAAGGCTGGGAGTAAAATGTGATTATGTATTCTGTACGGGTGATATCCGAACAGCGAATGTAAATCCCCATTTATTTACTGATGATATGGCAGCATATTTGATTTCAATATGCGAAGCTGTTCAAACGTCAGTAGATAGATTGTATATAGTTCCTGGTAATCATGATGTGGATAGAGATATTGATGGTCGTCATGATGTTATCAGGAAAGTATTCTATGATGGCAAAGGATACTATCACCCGGATAATGGCATTATAGAGCCAGAAGACCTGTCGGTCATTATGACAGGAGAGAAAGATTTTCTTTCTTTTCTTAGCAAAATATACGACGCAGACCGACTGAAATTATATGGCAATCCGAAAATGCCGCATTTTAATATAGAGACAGAGCATTTCAATATTCTGCATGTAGATACCAACTTAGCATACACCAGCGGACAGGAACATAACGACTTGTTCGTTGGTACAAAGTTATTATATGATGCAATACATACGCTTAATAAGAATAAGCCTACTATATTGCTTAGCCATTATCCGGTTACTTCGTTTCTGCAAGGAGAGAAGAAAGTACTCTCGACGATGCTGCAACATAATGGAGTTCGCCTATGGCTGGCTGGTCACGAACATGACCAAGTTCTACAGAAAGTTCATTATATCTATTCTTTACAAGCGGGTGTTCTGCGCAATGAACAAGGTGTGCGTTCTTCGGTCCTTTTAGGACAATACGACCCGACAACTTGTAAGTGTTTTGTAAATGCGCATACATGGTTTGAAGAAGGTTGGGCTAAGTATCCTTATGTTGATTTGGAGAACACGCCTCAAGATGTTTTTTCCATAAATTTAAGTTCTAAATTAAATGATACGACCGCTATTCCTCAAGATTTGAAACAAGTGATGAACGGCCTTACATTAAGAGACGTTAATGTAGATTTAATTCAGCAGGAGCCGTTGCTTCCTGTAATTCAGAGCGATAATATCATAGAACGTACAGCTTTGTTGAATCGTTGCCTTAATGCATTGAATGATGGTAAAATACTCGTGATTTTTGGTTCTTTGAAAATAGGAAAGTCGACTTTAGCAGCACAAATACATCAGCACAGGCCAAAGACTGCCATATATGATTCTGTTCTGCAGACGGATTTGGAAAATAAGGTAAAAATACTGCTACAGGAAGGAAAGGGAGGTGAAAGTGTGTTGGTTAGCTCCGGAGCATTAAATCTAAATTTATCAGGGCTTGATGATAGAAGAGTTTTTCAGATTGAAGTACCTTTATTAACACTAACTGAAACCAAAGAACTTGTTGATATGTATGGACCAGAGCAGAACCCACATATGTTCATTTATGCACATAGTTGTGGACATCCTGCTCTTGTGCGAACACTTTGCGAATATTTGAAAGCTAATCATTGGCAATTAGATGAAAAACATTTTTCCAATCTTTTAGCTTATAATTTTGACTATAATCTGAGTAGAACAATGGCTGAATTAATGCGGACATTGTTACCAGATACAACAGATCGTGCATTGCTAAATCGTTTGCTGATAGTGAATGGAAGTTTCACGGAAGAAGATGCCTGCAAATTAGCCGAAATTACTCCATCTATTGAAGAGCCAAGAATGCGCTTAAATGGATTGATTCCTACATGGGTAATGTCTTTAGATAATTGTTTTAAAACGAACCCACTTATCAGTAAATTATGGAAGCCCGATGTGTCAGAACAGACTTTCAAAGATGCCAATTTAGTATTGGCAGAAGGTATTTTGACTAAGAAAAAAGTACTTGGAGAACATGATGTATTGAATTATATCCTATACAGTATTAGAGGTGGTGCAGATGACAATGCTGGAAGAATGTACATTACAATCTTAATGAAATTGGATGATATTGGAGAATTGCCACATGGAAGCCTCCTTTGTAAATTATGGATGGATGTCCCCTTACCCGAGGGAATGTCTATTGATGTCAAGATAGGAGTACGTTATCTTCAAATTGCACTTATCAAAGATCTGAGTGCAACTCAACGATCATTCTTGATAAAGGATTTAAAAGACAATGTCTCTAAATGTACTGATGCAGAAAAAATACCGTTCTATAGTAGCATGATTACAATGATTTGCTGGATGGAAGGTGACATTGAGGGTGGGTTGTCACATTATCATCGATACCTGGAAAGTAAAGGTGATGACAACAAACTATTAAAGACTATTGGAGATGTAAAACCTGTTTTTGATAATAACATTTGGTTTTTCCTTCTGCTTTTGTCTAATGAACAAGCTTTCATTAACTGGCTTGATGTATTCAAGGCAGATGATGTTGAATACTCACATAACGACTATGTAATTTGCGAGTGTTGTTATCTTGCAATAGAACGACTTTGGAGGTATCATTTAGTGGGTGAACCCGTTAATGATCGTGTGGAAATATTATTCAGAATTTTGGCAAAAGCAGAACTTAAGCGCTGTTCAGAACTTGCTATCGCTTGTGTTTTTGCAATTATGGAGATTTTTAACTCTGAACACCGTTATGAAGAAGCTCGGTCGCTATATGAAAGCAAGTATTCTAAGTATGAGGAATTGCCATTTGCGCAGTTGATTTTGAATGGTTCAATGGGGAATAGCTACTTCCGAGATGTTGCTGAAGTACATGGTCATGCTCTTGATTACTTTAAAAGGTCACTTTCGATTGCAGATACCGAGTTGATTCCCAATATTATGTTGCATGTTAAGCAGATGATGGCATACGTTCTGGCTGAGACTAATATTAATGCGGCAGTAAAAGAACTTGAAGAGGCACTACAATATGTTTCTGATGTTAAACATCGTATAGATATATATGAATACTATCAGTGCATAGGAGAGTTGTCATATACATATTGGTGTGCGGGCAATAGACAGAAAGCTGTTGAAAAACTATCAGAATGTGTGCGTTTTGTCACGAATGACCTTCAAGATGGCAAAGAAAAATTTGCCAAGAGTTTTATCTGTTTATTAGGGGGTCTAATAATAAAGTATCAGTGTGATTTGGATAACAAACCTATGCCTAAAGATCAAGCGATTCCTCGTCATGGGATGTTCACTGAAAATGACTTAAGTTCATTTGATGATCTATATAGCGAAGACCGTATCTATACATCCAGTTATCAGATGTGTCAGCTGTGTAAAATGGTCGGCTTAAGGGATTTGGCTCGTGAATGGGCGCATAGAACACTGGACGCATGCAAGAAAAGAGGCGAAGTTCGCGAGATTCATTATCTACTCTTCCTGTTATTACCATATTTTATTGAGGATAATGATAAAGATGCCATACTTTTTGTAATTAATCATACATGTGAAGCGCAGCGCATTAGTTATGAGAATCACCCTGAACTGCATAAAGAAAATGCAGACTTTGAGTTTGTTGAGTTTCGTATAGTGCCTCTTCTAATGGCGTCGCTTGGTCAGAATCTTCGTGGAGATGATAGTGGTTTGAAACTCATTAAGAAGGTATTGGACAATTATCATCCGGTGAATAATTCTGAAAAATTTGAACTTGTGAAATCTGTGTTTGATAGACCTTCGTATGATAAAGACTATATAGCGGAAATTAATAAGTTGGACATGAATGATAACTATGTTGTCTATATTTGTGCTTATCTGATGACAGCTTATCAGAGTGAGGCAGATTATGCATTCTCACTTCTAATTGCACTTTTGCCTATGTTGGAGAAACAATTGATTCAAATCTTGGGTGAAGAGATAAAACCTATTATTAATCATTTTGTGACTGATTTTTGGAAGGCTAAAATTCTAACAGCTCCTAACGAATTCAAAGATTACAAGTTCCTTCGAGAAAAGGGGCTCCCACATATTGAAAAGTATGAAGGAACGATAAATCAGGCAAATCATACGATGCTTGTCGTTAGTAATCATGTAAATAAACTAGTTAAACTTAATGACTCACAGGAGGATTGGATGGATAGGTGATCTTTTTGTTATAGGGATAGTCGGTAGTGTAAAATTTAAACAGGCTCTAAGGTACAGTTTTAAATATTCCTTGGTCTTTTTCCATTACGATAAATGTTAAGGCACAGGCTAATGTTTCCCATTTGTCAGCTTCTTTTCTCTAAGTTTAACGAGCTCTTTCTTGGTTATCGCTTTCTTTGCCATATCTGTATTCTGCTTCAAGGAGTTATTACTATTGTTTTTGATTTTTGTTTGAGGGACATAATTTTGTCCCCAGTCTGACTTTTAGAGGACAAACTGGGGACAAAATTATAAAATTTAATACGGTATTTTAGGTTTCTTTATGTATATAAAATGCTGATTATTATCTATATGGTGGTTGATTTTATTATTATTGAATTTTCCAAGGTGTATTTTGTAATCAGCTGATAATAAGTGGTTTAAATTTTGCTATTTCCCTTACAAGCAAACAATGTCAATTGATATTGAAACATATAGATTGAAAGCCCAAGAAGCAATTGAGTATGTATTCGTCAAGGAGTATCACAATTCCTTGGGGATTCCTATGCCTATTGTCAAAATACTTTTGCCGGATGATGCTAATTATTCAACTGGGCAATACTATATTACTATAGATAAGACTTGGCAGATTCATCTTAATTTCGGAAAACTTCCTATAAGTTATCATGAGTTTCAGAATGAAGTAAAAGTACTTACAAGACATGAAATAGAGCACTATATGTGTTGCCCATTTGATGTAATTACTCATTTTAGAATGCTAAAAAGAATTAAAGATGTTTATTATAAGCATTTCTCTCATCTTGGTATAAATATCAAGTATGCGTGTGGAGCAATTTCAAATCAAGCAGCTGATATTATTGTTGATACAAAAAACTATTATAGACATAGTAAAGAAACTTTAAAGAGTGAAATCGATTGGATAAAAATAGGTGCAAATATCAGTGCTTGTCCAAGGCATTGCAAATTAATGTTTCTAACAAAAGAGGCAATTTGGAAAGAAGATCTTGGTATAAATGAAACTGATCCTGAATTTTTAAAAATTGTCCATCAATTAGCTGATTCATTCACGAAAAACGGCATAGAAGATAAATCGTCATTTTTAGATAAAGTTGAAGAATATGCAGAAATATTCTTTAAACTATATGTTGAAGACCAAAAGAATCCCCAGCAGAGCGGTCAGCAGGGATCCCAGCAACAGAGCGGTCAGCAGGGATCCCAGCAACAGAGCGGTCAGCAGGGACCTCAGCAACAGAGCGGTCAACAGGGATCCCAGCAACAGAGCGGTCAGCAGGGATCCCAGCAACAGAGCGGTCAATGGGGTGTTGGTAGACCTAAAGATGGCGATGAACACGGAAATGCTTTTGTTTTTGCGGATCCTGATAAAGTCAAAGAAGCAATAGAAGTACTCGCAGAAGAAACCTCTGTAGAAGAGTTCATCGACCTATTAGCAATTGCTGGTATTATAGGTATGTCTGATAAGCAGAAGGGAGTTCTTTGGTTTAATGTTCAAAGTGCTAATATCATACCAATTGTTGAATTTTCGAATACAGGAAACAAGTCTTCATATACATATCCCTCTGTATGGAGAATTGGTGACCCAATAGAGGAGCTGGATTTAATGTTAACATATATGACATCTCCACGACTTATTCCTGGAATGACTACAAAAAAGTGGGAATATGTATCTAATGATGATAATGGTACTGAAAGCAAACAAATGGATTTGTTGTTGGTCGTTGATACATCCGGTAGTATGGGGTCTGCGATGAAGGAATCTGCTAATATGCATCAGGCTGTTCTTGCATCATATGGTATTTTATCATACTTTGAATCAACAAAAAGCAAGGTTGCATTTATAGGATTTAGTGATAAAATTGATGCATACGTTGATTGGAGTGATAAATATGATGACGTAAGGGAGCGTCTATTAACAAATGGTCACGGTGGAACTAAGTTTCCAATTTCAAGAATTAAATCAACGTTAGACGTAAGATCTAGAGATCTAGTTACCGTGTTGATTACAGATGGTGACTTAGGCAATATCAATGAATCTGTAAGCTATTTCCGTGATTATTTGAATGATGATAATAAGTTATATATATTTTTACTTGTTGGTTCAAAATCTCTACATAGCTATGAACCATTAAAGAATATTGGCGCTAAAATTTATAATGCAAATAATGCAAACGAATTTTGCGATATGGTTCTAACCGATATGGAATAAGAGGTAAGTATATGAAACAGATAGAACTCGTCGTTGGTGGCATAACCAAGCTGGCAGTTGATGCAATCGTTAATGCAGCTAACCGCTCGTTGTTAGATGGTGGAGGAGTGGATGGTGCTATTCATCGTGCTGCAGGTCGCGAACTCTTGAAGGAGTGCATGACTCTTGCGGTTGCGAGACTGGTCAGAGTAAGATAACAGGGGCATATAACTTGCCTTGCAAGTATGTAATCCATACCGTCGGACCTGTTTTTATGGTAATGGTGACGAGTCTCAGTTGCTGGTTTCATGCTATAAGACTGCACTTGACATTGCTAAGGAAAAGAGCATTAAGAGTATCGCTTTCCCTTGTATTAGTACTGGTGTGTATGGCTATCCAAAGGCAGAGGCTGCTTAGATTGCGTTGAAGGCAATCCATGAGAGTGACTTTGATGGTAAAGTAATCATCTGTTGTTTCTGTGAGTCAGATGCTACATATTATAAAATATAAAGGGGAATCGTTATGTTCGATAGAACTCTAAACATTTAAATAAATAGTAGGTCAATACGTTATATATAAAATGGAAGTACTAGACATTCACCAACTGATAGGCGGGGTAACAAAATATGATAAGAAGGTGGCTCTGGAGGTGAAGAAACCGAAAAGTTGGTGCAAGAGTGTGAGCACCTTTGCCAATGGTATTGGTGGCAGACTCATTTGGGGTATTGCTAATGATAAAACTATCGGTCGGTCTTGATGACGTAAAAGATGATGCGGAGAAGATCAGCGAAGCTATCAAGTCTCACATTGATCCAATACCTGATTCAACCTCTCGTTCGCAAAGGCTGAAGACAAGGAGTTCGTTGTACTCACAGTGATGCCTGGTGCTCAGATATCTTATTATAACATAGATGATGGACCGATGTAGGCATTTGTTCGTGTTGGTAACTAGAGTGTAGTAGCTAGTATCTTGAAGCACAAAGAACTGGTGCTGAAGGGTAGTAACATGTCGTATGAGCCTTGTGTATTGTTGGAAGTTCGTGGATATGGTATTTACCGTGCTTCGTGCCACATACTTTAAGCGCACTAAACGTTTGTTTGAGAATAGCGACTATGAATCATTCGGCATTATCAACGAGAAGTGTGAACTGATTAATACTGGTGCTCTGCTCGCAGACTATCCTCCTGTTCGCCACTCACATTTGTTCTGTACTCGCTGGAATGAACTTGACAAGGCTAATGGTATGGTGGTTAATTTTTGAATAGAATTATCATTGAAAGGTATTTTACCAAAATAAATTGAACAATATTAGCTTTTCACATTGAATTTTGATATATTTGCATTAAACTACAAATTATTTCAATTATGAAGCAATTGAATAGGATTAAAATAGTCCTTGTTGAAAAGAATAAAACGGCTAAATGGCTCTCTGAGCAAGTTGGTAGGAATGTGACATCTGTTTCTCGTTGGTGTACTAATGCTTCACAACCAGATTTGGAAACATTATTTCGCATAGCGGAACTTTTGGATGTTGATGTAAGAGAATTGCTTCATGTAGAAAAGGATAAATCTAAATAAGTATATCAAGATGGCTATTCCGGTAAACATAGAAGACTTGCTTCATAAGCGTAAAATAGAATCCACCCGTATTGAGTTTAAAACAGGATGGAATCCAGATAAAATTTATCGCACCATCTGTGCTTTCGCTAATGATTTTGATAACATTGGCGGAGGATACATCATCGTAGGTGTTCAAGAAGAAGAAAACACAGGTATCGCAAAACGGCCAGTGACAGGTGTTCCTATAGAGGAACTTGATAAGATACAACGTGATATGGTTGGGTTCAATCATAAGATTGAGCCATTCTATTTGCCACGAATCGACATGCAGGAGATTGACGGGAAATACGTTTTGCTTATTTGGGTGCCAGCTGGAGTGAACCGTCCTTATAATGTACGTGAACGAGTTACAGCAAGTAATCAGTCGCCATGTAAGTGGTATGTTCGTAGTGGAACCAATACTATTGAGGCGAGAGGTGAAGTCTTGGATGAATTGCGTGAGATGGCGAATCGTACTCCATTTGATGAAAGGGGTAATGAGAGTATAGAGATAACAGATATTTCAAGAGCCTTGGTTCTGGATTACTTGCAAACAGTCAACAGTCGTTTGGTTGCTGATTTCGAAAAGCTGTCCCTGTTCGAGTTGTTGTCGCAAATGGACCTGCTGGTAGGGCCCGTTGAACGTCAACTAGTCAAGAATGTGGCCGCTATGATGTTCTGTAAGAATCCTGCCAAATTTTTCCCGACAACACAAGTAGATATTGTTATCTTTCCCGAGGGCTGCATTAAGAATCCCAATAACATGATTGAGGTTCCAAAGATTGTTGGCCCTGTTCCCGATATGATAAAACAGGCATTGGACTATATCAAAACGAATGTTATCAAGAAACGTATCATTAAGCAGAAAGACAAGGCTGAATCTATAATCTTCTTCAACTATCCTTATCAAGCAATTGAAGAGGCAGTCGTTAATGCTTTGTATCATAGAGATTATCAAGAACGAGAACCGGTTGAGATTACGATTGAGCCAGAAAAGATTTCCATTCTTAGTTATGCCGGTCCGGACCGTTCCATCAGCATTGATGCTATCCAAAAGGCTGAACGTCTGAAGTCACGCCGCTACCGTAATCGTCGTTTGGGCGATTATCTCAAAGAACTTCAGTTGTCCGAAGGTAGAGGAACCGGTATCCCAACCATACAAGACGAATTAAGAAGAAATGGCTCTGCTCCTGCTGTGATTGAGACAAATGAAGAGAGAAGTTATTTCTTGATTGAGATTCCTTGTAGAGAAGGTTTTGGTGATAGAGTCTTGATTGGGGATGATTTTATTTCCTCAGATGATGATAAGATAAATGATAAGATAAATGATAAGATAAATGATAAGATAAAAAGTGTCCTGTTAAAGATTTCAGAACTAGGAATAGCTAAAAGAAAAGACTTGCATGATGCAATAAAAATATCAATGCCTACTATTGATAGAATCCTTAAGCAACTTATTTCAGAAGATCTTAATTTGATTGAGTATCAAGGTTCGCGTAAAACAGGCGGTTATGTATTGACAGAGAAAGGCAAAGCCTTTATAAAATCAATGAATGAATAATATGTCAAAAAAACAAGAAATAATAGGACTAATTGATGCGGATCTACTTGATAATGGAACGCGTCACCCAAATCTTGTATTACTAAAATTGGCCGGATTTTTCCATGATAATGGAATTCCATTTGAATTAATTCTTGATCCTCAGGCAAATACTTTACATTATACAAGAATATATTTGTCTTGTGTCTTTACGTTTACCAAATTACCAGAACTATATATACGATCAAAAGGAACACCGGAAGAAAAGAAGTTTAAATGTGGAGGAACTGGATTTTATGCCAATGAAGTAAGTGTAATGGAATATCGTAGAAAACGTGAACAAGATATGAACCAATTAGAACATGATGAATTCCTAAATACTCTTAGAAACTTTCATGGAGGTAAAGAGTATGGGATTAGCATGTCTCGTCAGATGCCTTACTATCATTTATATGATCAATTTATTAATCAACAAGTTAAGAAAGGTTTTAAACGAGAAAAATTTAAAGATTATCAAAAATATTCAATAGGTTTTTTAACCCGTGGTTGTGTAAGACATTGTCCATTCTGTGTTAATAAACTAGAGAATTGTATATTACCATATTCTAAATTACAATGGTTCTTGGATGATGAGAAAGATAAAAACGGAAAACTTGTTCGGCCATATATCTATTTATGGGATGACAATTTTCTTGCTTCTGACCCATCTATTTGGAGACCACTACTGAAGCAACTTATAGAGACTAAACGCCCATTTCAATTCCGGCAAGGTCTTGATGAACGCATGTTAGCAGAAAGTCCTTATGGCGAAGAAATGGCAGAAATGTTATCACGGTCGCGTTATCATGGTGATTTTATTTTTGCTTTTGATAATTGGAAAGATCATGAGATAATTGAAAAATCACTTAAAATCTGGAAACGTTACAATCCAAAGAAAGGTACAAAGTTCTATTTGTTTTGTGGTTTTAAACAGTCTCCAACAAAAGTAGATATATTTTATAAAGACATTTGGGAATTATTTCAAAGAATTAAAATACTCATGCAATATGGATGTGTTGGATATGTGATGAGGCATGAAGACTATCATAATGCCCCAGTATCAAATTTTTATGTCCAAATTGCCAGATGGTGTAACCAGCAGCAGTTTTACAAAAAAATGTCTTTTTGGCAATTTTGTTATAGAAATCAATCTTATTGGGAAGAAAAGACATTAAAAATAACTACACGGCCAAAGCTAAAAACATTCGATGAATTTGAACAAGATATAAGAGATGGATATTACGATAGAGTCAAAATGTGTTTATCATTAAAGTCTCTAATAAAAGTTCTAGAAATGTTTCCTAATCATAGGGCAGAATTGATAGACATGTTTAACTATTCAATGTCCGAACTTGTAGACGAAAATCTTTGGAAGTAATCAAATTATAAATAACTCACAACAATATGGCAATCATTATTAAATCTCATAAAGATACTCTTCTAATTGACTCTACTATTGGTATTAATTACAATAGTGGTAATGTACTTCAGGGAGAAAAAGATATGTATGAACGTATTGTACGAGATTGTGAAGCAAGTCCTTTGACATGGTATATGTGGTATGATAAAACTTTCAACATACCATATGGAGGTCAAAATGAAATACAGATTGATTTTCTCCTTATATGCCAAGAAGGTGCAATTATTGTTGAAGTTAAAGGTGGTATAATTGAGTTGATAAGGGGGTTCTTTTATTATAGCTATAAAGGGGTCTTAAGGGAAATGAGTAGAACACCATTTAAGCAAGCTCATGATTATAAATGGGCATTGTTAAATAATGGGATATTAAATAAGGATCAAATATTTGTTGATTATGTATGTGCTTTCCCTCATAGTACTCTTGACATATCACGTGACTCTTCTCAAATCAACCTTTCTCATAAACTTTGGAATAAGTTAGATCAAGATAGTGATAATTCTTTTGCAGACTTCTGTTTAAGTGTAATTCGTAAAAATAAACGCTCTAAACGTATAATATCAAAGACGGAATTACAGTCTATTGTAAACTCACTTGCTCCATCAATTGAAGATCGTTATAAATATTCACTAACTTCGCTTCGCGAAGTTTTGGATTGGTTACAGATTGACAATCTAAGTATTCTAGAAGGTTTGAGAAAAAATCCTAGAATATTAATTGAGGGTGGACCAGGAACAGGAAAAACCACTATGGCTAAAGCATTTATTAAAAGACATAGTGGTCTTAAGGGGTTATATCTATGTTGGACAGGACTGCTAGCAAGTAAGGTTCGGCTTGATTTAGATAAAGAACGATTAAGTTCATGTACTGTCAAAACATTCAATAATTATATCAAGGAAATAACAAATATTAAAAGTGATAATAGCCAATATGATGTTTACAAACTTTTAAGCAAAGAACTCAGTAAAATTACTAAGGTAGATTATGACTATATTATTATTGATGAAGCACAAGATGTCATTGATAAAGGTGTTGATATTGTGCTCAATGAACTATTAAGTTCACAACACAATGGTCTTAAACAAGGACGATATCTAGTATTTTATGATCTTGAACAAGGATATAATAATGTTAGTCGAAATTTGAATGAAAATATTAATAAAATAGCAAAATACGCAGCATGCTTCATACTTGATGAGAACAAACGTGTTCCTACAAATAAACTTATTGTAGAATATGCCAATAAAGTATTGTCAGTTGAACATTGCCAGGAAGCTTTTGAGTTATATTTAGATTCTCTTAAAGGAAATGATATAGCAGGACTTACAATATCTTTCCATGATAATGTAAGAGAAGTAAAGAAAACTATTAAAGAACACACCAAACATCTATTTCAATATTGCGGAGAAATTTCTTCTACAACATTGCTGATACATTCTGATTTTAAATATAAAGAAAATGAAGATGATGATTCAGTATATGATATAATAGCAGAAATGGAGTCATTTCTTGAAATTTTATCTGAAAAAACTATAGAAAGGAAGTCTAAGGAATTGTTAGCCTTTACAACGATACTTAAATATAAGGGTTTAGAGGATAACAATATAATACTTGTCATCCCAGCTTCAAAGATCAAGAGTTCATGGGATAATTTTCTATTCGAAATTTATGTCGGTATGACACGGGCAATCATGAATTTGGACATTATTATTCTTAAATCTAATTAATATGTTACACGACAACTTTATAAAAACAGCAAAACAGGAAAGCCATGAATTCAAGGCTCTTTTGAATATACTATCTTCTCTTAATTTACATACTAAAGAAGGTAGAAAGTTGTTGTGTGTTCTGAATAATATTATTGATTATTACATTAATAGAGAAGTGGAATATAGTGATGATGTCAAAATGCCTATAGTATATTTCCCATTATGTGAAGATTGGGCTCAGATGTTATGTGAGGAATTTGTTGCATTAAAGATGTCGTTACTTTGGGGTAAAAGCACTCGTACAAATATACTTTCCTCATATAAGTCAAAGCCATTTATATATTTGCCAGAAAAAGTTAATAAAAAGGAGCGTGAAGCATGTTCTAAACATTTTAGATTTAAACGGGATGTTGCAAAATACTTAACAGATGACATTTTAGATATGCCTTCCAACGCAAATGAGAAATGTTTCTTTTATAGTCGTACTTTATCTGATGAATATAATCTCTCATTAAAGACTAAAGGACATTATCATTTTATTCAAGATGTAGTTGGAGATTCTTTTTCAACAGAAAAATCTCTAATCATTTTAAATGGAGATGAGGATGAAGTATATAAAAAAATAGAACAAAATGATGGGAGGTTTAAAATCCCCCATATATTCCTTTTTCTTCAGAAAAATATTGATGGGCGTAACATTCAATTATGTATGAAAATGCAACGCTCAACAATTAAAGAATATAATGAAGACTATGATGCTGGTATTCATAATGTTATAGCATTTTTATTTTCGCAAAAACCTTATAGACTACAGAGGATATACGAAAATAAACACAGTTTAGTAGAACGCTGGCAACGTGAAAAATTTGCTGAAACGCGTGATTTTATATCATTCACAAAAGCAGAAATGGATTACTTATTTGAACGTCAAGAACCATGTATTGATTTCTATGAATTAGGATGTGAAATAAATGCAGAAGAATACCAAATAAAGAACACATTTGATTTTATGATTCAAGATATTGCTCATGAAGTAAAACTACGTAATGAATTGGCGATTTGTTTTACAGATCAAAGTTTATCAAAGATAAAAGAGGAGATTCTAAACCTTAATTCTGAGGTAAATGAAGAGTATACAGATTATTTTTTACAACTTATTCATAATAAATACAAAACAGAACTTACAGAAATCTTATATAACTGGATAAAATTCCATGAGATTGCAGTAGTTTTGGATTACAACATAGATGTGTATTATAAAAAACAATTAAAATTCTTCTTACAGTCTAAATGTGGTGCATCTTCGGTTAATTTTTATATATTTAAGAATTTTAAAGCTCATAAAGATGGCTTAATTTTCTTAAATTCAATACATGAACAAAAGATCCTTGTTCTATCAATGCTTAATCATTGTACGGGACGGAGTTGGGCAATATATCCAAACTCTTTTGATCAGTATCATCTTAATCCTGGACAAAGTGTTCTACAAATAAATAATAAGATTGTATTTGATCCTCGTTATAGTTGGTATTCTTATCGCTATGAAGAACAATTAAGATTACTTCTAAATTCAAACTATCGTGTTAGATACGTGAAAAACGGTATACAGCTTCCTGATAAACCGATAAAAATAGGTATTGAGCCCAAAGAAGATGAAGATGAACAAAATGTTCGTGACAGGCAATCAGGAGTTGAACAAAACAGAGTGAAAGTTTCATTTGGACCACGTCAGCATAAAGTGTTAGATGAATATGATTTTGTTTTATGTAAATATATGGATGAAATTTCAATTTGTACAATTCTAGATGTTTTACGTGATTTTGAAGGCCCAACAGTTATTTCAATTCAACCATTGACAGATTTTTATCAACCACTTGAAGATCTTCTTGATAATGAGGAGCGTAGAGCAGGTGAAGGTGAATTAATGATACGAAATAATCCAAAGTATTGCTTAACTGATGAAGAGAAACTATCAAGCCGAGAAATGTGGAAGATCCTTTTAGGGCATCGAGTAGCACAATATGGAGAACAAGTTGTTTATAATGATATAATGAAACCACTTCTTCCAGCTGAAAGGATACAATTTATTTCATTTAAACGATGGTTAGACACATCTGAAAATTCAGTACTTCCTCGTAGTAGACGTATGCAAAAGAGAGTGATTGAAGAATATCTTCAAATAGAGGGATTATATACTCGAATGTTAAGACATAGAAAGTCAAGAATAAGTACAAATACTGAAGGTAAAAATATAATTTTCAGGACATTTTTAATTCACTGTTTACTTGAAACTGACATGAAGAAAGCCTATAAAGAGTTAAGTAATGAAGTTCTTGATTATCTTAATATTGGTAGTGAAAATGATATTAAGATTATTTTAGATCTTATAAAAGACGGCACTATAAATTTTAGACTAATTAAATCCATAAGTTATGATCAAAGATAAAAGAAATTCATTGGAATCTTTCATTAAGGAACAGTTAATAGGTCCAGGTGGTTGCGGAAATAATTTTGGAGTATATGTTTCTAATGAAAATGAGAAAGAACTTGTATGTGAAGTACTTAATACAACGCCAGGCTCTATTTATAGTACAGGTATTCTTTTCCCACGAAAAGATAATCAGTCATTACTTATGTCTGATCTAAAATACGAAATGAACGACGATGAAAATATTGGTGATGAAAATTTATCAGATGAGGATTCGGACGAACAAGGAGATGACATGAGGGATTTAGGAAATCAAGAAGAGGATGAAGATATTAATTCGCTAAGTCGTAGATTCCCTGATAGAATAGGTATATCTTGTTGTGTTAAAAACATTAAATCTTTAACTTCGAGTACTAAAATGACAATTTCAGGACGTTATTATAAAAAATTATCTGAGAAAACACGTTTATATGTAAATATAGAAGATTATGATTTTTTTGAGAAAGTATATTCTATAGAAAAATGTAAAGATTTATTTCCTCAGTATTTCAGATACCAAGACAAAAAACTAAGTTTGTTAAAAGTTATAAATAAAGCACAGGACTTGAAGGATTTTCGCGATAAAATGCGAGAACTTAATAAATATTTTTGTTCAATTATAGCTAAAAATCCTAATGGAGAATATGATTCAATTTATACAGATAGCTCTTTCCAAGATAAAAACAAATTTTTAAGTGCATATAAAGAACGACTATTTAAATCCCTAAAATACGTAAACAGAGAAGGTGAATATTTGAGTCCGGATAAGGTTGCAGAACATAAAGTTCGTATTGCAAAAATAGAACAATATGAAACTTTTTTATCTTATTTTGAAGATATACTATCCATATGTGATTCTAAAGGATTCGGGTTCTGGGTAGGAACAAATTTTTGTAAAGAAATTGATTTATCAGCATTTGCTTTTGATTTTGAATCAGGGAAGAGAAAGATCATAATCCCCCCTAAAGAAGGTGTTACAAAAGGAATAGTAAAGTATACTCTTACTCCTGAAGTCGAAGCTTCTTTGTCCATATGGTTACAGATTTATAAGGGAATCAATGGTAAGACATATTTAAAAGTAATGCTTGCTAATGACTCTACTAAGGTTAAGGTTGATGCTAAGCATTACTATTCTATTGTTGCAGAGAAGGTTAATGAGTTAACATTTTTTGGAGTTAAAATTGACGTCTCAAGTTCTGAAATTATACCATATAGAAACGAAATAAATCCAGAACTTGATGATTGTGAAGTAAGCAGTTTGCAGTATCTTTATCGTAATATTGAAGATTATGCTATTGGCCACATCTGTTCTGCAAATTGGTACTATGATAATAATGGAATTATACACGTTTGTTCAGAGTTTATGCCGTCTGTTGAAACACCTGATGTAGAACCAGAACCACGAGATAAGACTAAACACGTTTTTGATGAAAAGACTAACAAATTCTTACCAAAGAAATATGTAGAAGATAATCAATATCTTCAATTTAAGTGGCTTTCTGTCCTTTCTTCTAATACAGATACTGAGATTGTTGAAGGCCTTCGTAAATTTGCTGATTCATATCAAATATGGATAAAGCAATTAGATGCTGCTGGCAACTCGATTGGACGAGAGAATATTACTAAATGTGAGAAGGACTATCAGAGAATAAAGAATAATATTGATGAATTCTTGACAAATCCTGATAAGATGAAGATTTTTCGATTAATGAATACTGCTATGTTTATGCAGCTTTGGCATAGTAAAAGTAATAATCAAGAACAAGTCTTAAAGGATGAAAAAATTTTAAGTTTTGAATATTATAAAGATAAAGCGCTAGATACTACAATTTTTCCTGGAGTTGTAGCTGCATGGCGACCTTTCCAGCTTGCGTTTATTTTGCTTAATCTTGATGGAATTTTCCAAAGTAAGTGTGATCCAAAATGGGAAAAACGCAATGAATTAGTAGATCTTGTATGGTTTCCAACCGGTGGAGGTAAGACTGAGTCTTATTTGGGTATAATTGCATTAGTCATAATAAATCGTAGATTGTTGCTTAAAAATGGAGCTGGTGATGGCGTTGCTGCAATAATGCGCTATACATTACGCTTACTTACAACTCAACAATTTCAACGTGCGTTACGACTTATTCTTGCATTAGAACAGATTAGGAAATGGGATAAATACAATTTAGGAGATAAAGAAATTTCTATTGGCCTATTTGTTGGAGAAAGTTCATTGCCTAATCATTATAAAAATCTAGCTGAAGAAATTCGAAAAAACTGGGTTTCTGATGGAGGACATGGACAAATACCACTAGATCGTTGTCCTTGGTGTGGTTCTTTGCTTAGAGAGAAAGAAGTATCTGTTGATCATTATTATTTTGGATGTAGTAACAAAAAATGTACATATGGAAAACGAAACTATCTGCCTATCAGACTTTGTGATGACCATGTATATGAAGAGCCGCCAACATTACTATTTGGGACTGTAGATAAATTTGCTCAACTTGCACGCCGAGTTAATGTAAATGAAGCGTGTGCAGATTCTAGACGTTTATTTGGAAATGGTACAGGATGCAATCCACCAGATTTGATTATTCAAGATGAATTACATTTGTTATTAGGTCCATTGGGTTCTGCAGTAAGTTTGTTTGAAGCAGCTATTGATCAGTTGTGTTCATACAAAAGGCAGGATGGGCTTGTGATTCGTCCTAAGATTATATCATCAACAGCTACCACACGTAATACCAGTTTTCAAGTGCGAGCTCTATATGATCGGGATATTTGTATCTTTCCTAAAAATGGAACAGATTATGATGACTCGTTTTTTGCTTTCTATAAAAGGGATAAACAAGGAGAAAATGATAATTGGTCGTACGTTTCTAAACGCAAATATATTGGTATAATGCCTACTGGACGTACTCAGATGACTACTCAAATGCGTTTAGCTGCAATTTTATTTGTACATCGAGCACTGTATGAACGTAAAAATAAAGCATTGTTAGAGATTAATGATAAGTCATTTATAGAGGCTGCAGACTATTATTATTCGATAATTTCTTATTTCAACTCATTAAAAGAGGTAGGAAAAACTGATGCTCAATTCTATCTTGAATTTACTAAGTATACTCGTCGTTTATTTAAACGAGTACTTCGATTTACTGATATGTTGGAATGTTTTTATGCATATAACGAAGTATTCTCTAAGACTGAGTTGACTGGTCGTTTATCTGGTGGTGATGCAGTAAAAGAATTAACAAAAGTACAAACAATAAAATGGGATCCTAATAAACGATTGCCATATTTAAAAGAAGGTGAAACAAATATATATAATAGTGCAATTCTTCCTGCTGATTATATTTTAGCAACAAATATGATATCAGTGGGACTTGATGTAAGCCGTTTTAATACAATCATAATTAATTCTATGCCTAGAAATATCGCTGAGTACATTCAAGCAAGCTCTCGTGTCGCACGTGATAAAGAAGGATTAGTCTTAACGTTACATAATCCTTTTCGTTCTCGAGATATGTCTCATTTTGAAAGGTTTAGAGAATTTCATGAAAAGTTATATTATTATGTTGAGCCAATCTCCATTACTCCTTTTTCACCAAAGGCTGTAGAAAAGTATATGCCTTTATATATGGCTACTATAATTAGACATTTATACAAGAATCTTGCTGATCGCAAAGATGCAAATAAAATGTCCATTCCAATCGCAACAGAATTAAAATCTGAGCTGAAAAAGTATTTTGAGAATCGTTACGCAAGGACTCAGGCTCTTGATTCTACATTACATGCACTAGAGCGCGAAATCATAACAAAAGAGCAATTATCTTACATATATGAATGGATAGATGTAAGTCTTGACCAATGGGTAAATAAAGCAGAACAATATGGTGATTCTCTAGTCTATTATGCAGCTGGGCGAAAAGGTGCTGAAGAGGTATCTTTGTTAGTTTCTACAGATGATTATTCGGAGCAAAAAGCTGCTAGCAAGTGGATAGTACCATCCGCATTAAGATTAGTTGAACCTGAAGCTGTCCTTCACATTTTAAATAAATAATATTATGGATATACGTAAAGAGAATCAATATAATCAATCTATGGGCAAGTATAAAATCTTGTCTACTGCTGCAGGTGTAGGATCTATTATTACTACCAAGTGGGGTGGTTTTATTATGCCATTAAGTATTAATAACTGGAAATTTGTGGAGGTGGTATCAAATAAAATAAAGGAGATACAATCACAAACATTAAATATCCCAAAAATTCAAGAAGAATGTGGTGTTGAATTGATTGAAGATCCGCGTTTTGTGGATTTTTTAAATGTGAAAAAAGGGTTTACCCAATTAAAATGTTTTGTTGCAATACCTCATATTCAACTGAATTCATTTAATCAAATACAACGTAAAGGTAATCCACTTTATGAATCTATTAAAGCGCGATTTGGAACTGAATTAGGCGAAGATATGTTTTATATCCCTGCTATTAATTTTCCTCAGTGGTTTATTTCTGCTAATTCTGAAATCAAACCTCTTAATGAGTGGCGTAAAGAATGGCAAATTCGTAAATGTAATGATGGGAAAATGACATATTTTGTTCCTCCACGCGATCCTAATAAGAAAACTTATAGAAAAATAAAGGCTGAAGTTTTACATGATGATGTAGAATATGGTCTATTAAAACCAGTTCCACTTATTCTTATTTGCCCAAATGGCCATATATCAGATATCCCATGGTATAAGTTCTTCTGTGCGTCTCTTAAACATGAGAAAATGGATGATGATGCAGGTTTCGAATTGTTTGGTTACGACTGTGAAGATTGTAGTTGTGGAGGTAAGCATAATATTAAATGGCTTAATTCTCGTAACCAAGCAGAATCGTGGGGCACACTAAAATGTTCAAAATGCGGTTATTCTTTTTCATTAGCTGGTATAATGAATATTAAACCTTATTGTCGAGGTGAACGTCCATGGGTTAACAAAGATAATGCATATGAACGATGCTTGTCTACTGGCCAAAAGACTAAGATGCAAGTAGCAATGGTAACTAGTAATAGCATATACTATGCAAGTGGTTTTAGTAGTTTATATATTCCTAAAGATTTTATTCCATTAAAGCCTGGGCAGTTGAATGATCAGGCTCGTATGGTGTTAAGTAAAGTAACTGAGAAATATAATACAATGGTTACTAGAAGGCCAGAAATGACTCAAGAAGAATTTTGGAAAAAAAAGTATAATGATTGTGATGAATTTATTGAGGATGCAAATCTTAACTGGCAGTGTAGTCTGACAGATTTTGATTATGAAAATATCAAAAATATGTTTCTTGGATTAATTGTAGAAGACGAAGATAATGATCCTGTTGCAACATATCGATTAACAGAATTTGAAGTTCTCACTGATATTCATGAACCCAATCGAAAATCTAAAGGATTAGAGTTTAATGAAATTATTATTCCTAACTCTTTACAGTCATATTTTAAAACAATTAAACAGGTGAATACAGTTTCTCTTACAAATACACAGTTAGGCTTTGGTCGAGTAAACATGCCAACATCTAAACTTGATGATAGTGGGAAGATTGTGGCACCAGGTGATGAGATGAAGCCCATTTTTGATGGAATACCGTCTGACATATATGTATTACCTGCTAATCAAATATATGGTGAAGGCTTGTTTTTTGCATTTGATATGGCTACTATTGAAAGGTGGGCTGAAGAAAATGATTTAAATGATCATTATAAATGTCAACTTGATAATGGGGCATTAGGAGAATTTTTATATCAGGAGATTTCTCTTTACGGAAGAGCTAAATTTTATCTACTTCATACATTTAGCCATGTGTTAATGAAAGAACTTGAATTTACTTGTGGTTACCCTACTGCAAGTTTGAGTGAGCGGCTATATTACTCAGACAAAATGTGTGGCGTGCTTATTTATACAGCAGATGGAGCAGAAGGCAGTATGGGAGGCCTTGTATGGCAAGGACAGCCTCGACTTATTAGTAGTATTATTGAATCGGCAATGAAACGTGCAGTAAATTGTTCTTCAGATCCTTTATGTTGGGAAAATGAAGATAGCTTAAATAGAGCATCATGTTTTGGTTGTACCATGGTTTCTGAGACTTCGTGTGAATATCAGAATATGGGACTAGACAGACGAGCTCTAGTAGATGAAGAATACGGATTCTTTAAGAATCTAGTAGGACTAGATAGTATATAATAATGATTTATTAAAATGCTTTATTGGAAATATTATATAAAAACGGATAGTGCAGTAAGGGTATTATAAGTAAAAATATTAATAAAATCCTACAAGTGTATATTGTTTGAGTAGTAGAATGTTCTAAATGAAATTTAACGGCTATAGATACAGAGAAAAGAATTAATAATGATTGAAACATGAAACTCTTGATGTTGGCTAAAACACAAGTTGAAAATTTATGTAGTCCAACTCGTGAGTAATGCTTGCGAGTTGAACTCTATGATACCAGATAGTAAGAAAAAGTAGCGATATCTTATGATAAGGAATATATTCAAACTTTATACTACTTTTGGGGATTAGAATAGCCACTAAATATTTATTATGAAGGTATAAAATAAAGAACTCCATCTATATAATTAACGATCACAAAATATTCATTAAAATCTGTGATTACCTATACAATTATTAGCATAATAATTTAATAAAAGGTTTAGAGGAAGTACTGCTTATGCATCAGAAAGGTTTACTAACATACGCATTAAACTCAATTGGTAATCTTGTCTATATAGACGAAGTTGACACAGGGCAGCTTTGCAATTGTTATTGTCCATCATGTAAGGAAAAATTGGTAGCGAAAAATGGTGGAATGAAACGTGTCCATCATTTTGCTCATGCTTCTGGAGTAGATTGTGAAAATGCATATGAGACTATGTTGCATCAGTTGGCAAAATTAAGAGTTCAAGAGGCATTTCTATCTAAAGAAGTATTTAATGTTGGTTTTGAGTATCGTTCATATTGCCCACATGTAAAGACATGTGCATTCGTTAGATATGGAAATTGTTATATATCAACTCATAAAAGATTCAATTTAAAAGAGTTTTATGACTCATGTGAACAAGAAATACAGTATGATTCAATTAACAGACGCTCTGATTTGAAAATATTTTCGTCTAAGAAGCCTCAATTGGCGCCTATATATATTGAATTTTTTGTTACTCATGCAAGTGATGTATCTAAATTGCATAATGGTGGTAAAATTATTGAAGTTAAGATTGAATCTGAAAATGACATTCAAAGAATTGTCGATGATGGTTTCATTGAATCCTCTAAATGTGATAGCAGGCTCCTAGAAGGAATAGAATCTGAAAATATAAGTGAAACAACGTTTTGGGGATTCAAGTCGGAGGACTATGATGCTAAAAATATTACACAAGAGATAGAATTTTCTCGTTATATTCTATATGCATCCGGTAAGTCACAATGTTATCAAGACACATCTTTGTGTAAGAATATAGCTAAAGTTAGGAAACAATCTCTTTTGGAAATATGCATTCATACACCTGTTGCTTTTGGAGTATATGAAATGGTTAAATATCAAGGATATAAAAGATTTGGTATTAAGAATTGTTTATACTGTAAAAATTTTGTTGACAGCTATGACGGCTCAGGAAAACTATGCCGCTTGTATAAATATTTAGGAATAGACCGGTTTGAGCAACATGATACTGCAAGAGCAAAATCTTGTCCTTCTTTCTTGATAAATCAAGATGAAATGAATAGGGAACTTGAACATTTTGATTCTTTGAATAATAGGGAATATACCGAGCTTGAATAATTTCCAACCACATAATATTATCTGCAAGTCAAAACTTTTCTTTTCCCGCTAATTTGAGTTTTTCGTGTAGGATTTAGTTCATTATAATTCTAATGTAGGCATAAAGTATTTATAATTAATAAAGTACTCGATTTGAAATTTTGTTAATGCTTGCTATGCTTGAAATGAAAAGTTAAAAATAAATAATAAATAAAATGTGTGACAAGAGTTACAGCTTGAAAACTATAATTCTTGTCACATTTTTTTTAGAACAGAAAGCTATTGTTTAATATTTTTTCATCAGGTTTTATTTCCAAGTAACTTATGAACTACTATCACCATCGTAATTCCCAAGATCGCTATAAGCCCACATGTAGCAACCATCCTCCAAATTAACCAGGAATGCAAAAATTCTACATTCGCCACGATCATACAGACCAAGAAAGAGGATAGGGCTATTAGAATGACAATCAAAATATAAAATGCCTTATATGATAGATAAATGCGGTTATCCATTTGAACAATCCTCTGCTCTGCCTCTGTGCACTTGATCTCAATTTGGTCAATGAACTGGCCAAGAACGGTATTACCAAATTTAACAGCCTGATCTTGCGTATCCTGAGTAATAGATAGTTTGTATTTTCCTAATAAATCCACCAATGCGGTAAGATCCGTCCTCAATCCATACACATTGTCATTCAACTCGGCAAGTTCTTTTACGTTTATACCAAGCAGACGTTTTTCCTCCTCAAGATATTCATTTTGAGGAGTACTTTTGGTAACCTGTGCTTCCTTCATTTCAGCGGTAAAATCAAATTTCTTTTTCATAAGCTCATCGTTTTAATCCAGTTTTCGGTTTCTTTCCTAAGGTACGAATGGCAGCACGGGCACATCTTTTTGCCCATAAGAGATCATCCTCGTCCTTATCTCTCCATGGTAATTCGCTTTGTGAACCACCGCCACCTCCGGTTGGTGCATTGGGGACTTCCAGCAATCCGACAAATATTACTACTGCCATATCGGTTAACTCCTGTGAATTGGAGACGAAACGATAATCAAATTCATCGTTAAAATGGTTGAGTACCTTTTCTGGAATGTAGAACCGATGTTCCTGACCTTCGTGACTCAATGTATAGGGAACCGTATTCGGATTGTAGATCTTATATTTGGTATAGTCAGCGGATGCCGATGGCTTCTGAATCTGTCTCGAATCAGTATCTTTAGGTTTGTTATTCGCTGCAATACCTGACCTATAATGAAGTTTCTCCCATGTGACAGGAAGTTTTGAAACCATCAAGTTTCTACCAATACCCAGATCGGAAGCTTTGTATTTCGTCCTTCCTTTCATGATTGCATATCCGTGAAGAATACCATCATCGTCCTTTCGCTCATGTATGGTGTATCCTTTCTTTGTCAATGCTGCTTTGTATTCATCCCATGACCATGATGACATGGATTTAAGGACATTCATACAATCCTGTGTAACCAATGGCATGTTGACATTTCTTACCTGTTTTGCTGTTGTCCATCCACGTTTCTTTGCTACTCTTTCTGCTGCCCACTGGGCACGAAGGTGTATATTGTGGTCGTTGTTAATCTTTCCGTCTTCATCCATCCTGCAGACAGCAGCATGAAGATGAGGAACTCCGCTATTGGATTCCATATGGAGCCAGACTGTGTATTTGCTGTTGGCCAGATTGGTCGGACTGTTTCGTACTTTCCCGTCCTTGTCTTTGAACGCCTGTTTGTCAAACTCTTTAGCGAAATCCTGCCAAAGTTTTTGCCAGTCTTCAATGGTAAAGTCCTTGGTATGTTCGGGTGACGGACTAAGTTCAATTCTGATGACTGAGTTCTTCACCGGGCGGAAGCGGGAAAGAGTAAGTTGCATTGAATTCCAAACACCCATTGCATCTGGCTCCGATGGCATCATATTGTCCAATATCCGGTAGATTTTTTCCGGATGTTTTTTATTATGTGATTCGCCGGTTATATAACGGATGTCGTTTATGCCATGCGATATTGCTTTAGCCTTTGCGATCATGATTCTTCAGTTTTATTATTGGTTGGAATACTGTTCGGCTCTTTTACGGAATTTAGGAACTGGCAGACATTTTCTGCCACATTGCCAAGCTCCTTCAGCCAGTTCACCATAAATGGAATCTGGTTGAACATCGTGTGCCGTTGGCTTGCACTCATTCCATGAAGGGCTGATGTGAATTTCACCAGGTCAGCACGGCAGTTGTCCAGATTCTGCAGCAGTGCAGCTTCTTCTTTGGAGAGTCTTGCCTTTGGCTTATAATTATATGCCCGCGCAAGCAGATAATCGCTTACGGTCATTCCGCATTGTTCGGCCATTGACTTGATATGTTCTTTCTGTCGGGGGCTGACTTTGGCCCCGATAAATACGGTTCTCCTGTTGTCCGGAGTCTCGTTCTGTTCTGTTTGTTTTATTATTTCTTTTTCCATGAAAATCTAATATTATAATGGGTTAAGGTGCGAGCCTGCGAGTACCGCACCGGCGAAGTGGCAAAGCCGGCGAGAGCGCCAATGTACAACCATAACGGAGTGGAGGTTATACCTTGGTATATCTCGCAACAGATACCTGTTGAAACTGCACGGCAAGCCGTGTCGTATATACAAATGAAATTGGCATTTCGACTGCTACCATAAGCGATATAAGTATTCTGATTATCCAATAAAAGGGGAGAAGATGAATATTCCCTATAACGTCTTTATGACTTTGCTTTATTCTAATATGTACACCCTGCCAATAAAGTAAAGCCGGATTCAATAATGGCTGTCTGGGTTGATTTTATATTCCTTTCCCTCTTTTATGACCATCCTTTTGTTACTGAGGAAGGTGGCAACTTTAACTGCTTTGTTATGTCCCAGCTTAATGTCCTGCAGGGCATATCCTTCCTTCAGCCGTTCCAGATAATCGTCATAACTGGTAATACAGACGTTTGTAAAAGCTGCGTCCAGAGCTGCCCGATGCACGCTCTCGGAAATTTCCTTGTACGGATCAAACGGTTCTTTTACAGGTCTTCCGATTTTCTTTTCCTGGGGTTGATAGGAATCCAGCAGTTCAGGTAAGACTTCATCGTTTATACGGAAAGCAAACGGTTCAAATTCCCGGTCACGGATATGAATGGCTTCTACTACGCTCACTGTTCTGTCCATTTTGTCCACTTCTACCTGCATGACTGTTTCTGCCTTGTTATTCAGTTCCGTGCCGATGTGACCACGGGCATTCTCGTCATTCTTGTTCTGATGGAGAATGGTATGAATGTGAATCTGGCGGTCATCCGTCCATTGCATGAATCTGGAAATAATATCGGTCGCTTCACTGGGGGAATTGATATCATAAAGAAAGTCTCGGATGCCATCTATAATCACCAGTCCGAGATCGGGGATTGTGCCGATAGCCTGTTCGACTATAGCCAGACGTATCGGAGGGGCATACTTGCGCAAAGCCAGCATAATCAGATTATCTGGATTCTTGTCCTCCGGGAGTCCGGCAAGGCGCAGGATTCTTTTCAATACCTTCTGGCAATGATGGCGTCCCTGTTCTGTATCAATGTACAGAACAGTTCGCTTATCCTCTGGAAATGATGAACGGTATTTCAGCACTGTTCCGTTTTTCAATGCTGACGCTGTAATGGCTGTAACGTTAAAAGTTTTCTTACTTTTGGCTTTGCCTATAGAGGCACTGAAGTTCCCCAGTGTACCGATTGCGGCATCATCTACCATCAATACAACCGGTGATTGTTCATAAGCTCCGTTTGCACTTACAGCAGACTCCTCCATATAAGCGGTCAATTCCTCGTCAGTAGGAATTCTAATGTCTGTCTTGTCCATAGGCTTTACACGTTTTTAGGGTTAGCCTTACGACGGGTGGCAGCAAGCATCTTTGCCTGTTCTTCTTCAAAAGTCAGTGGAACCTGTACCTTTCTTCCGGTCTCAAGCCATTTATCCAGTTCATCACGATAAACAAAAAGATGTTTGCCTTGTTTGATTACAGGAATGCCACCATGCTTGACCTTATAATAAAATGAGGATTTGGATATGCCAAGGTAGGTACATACTTCATCCACTGTCATAGGAACGTGATGGTTCTCTTTGACTTTGTTTTGGACTGCCAGACTGTTTTTCAATACAGTTTCCAAACTTTCAATTCTCTTACATAATTCACCTACAACTGTAGGTAAATCGTTAAAGGTTAAATTTCTGAAATGCATAATGTCTTTATTTGTTGTGTTTGAATATGCCACAAACTAAATCAATGACATTATGCAGAGAAATAGGAGAAGAGAATCATTTTCCGGTCTGTATTAATTCATTTTTTCTCACACTGCGCTTTGTTTATAAGAGTATAATCAAATTTAAAATCATCATATTTTGGACTGTCAATAGGAATCTGACTGTGTATGGTATCTTTGAGATTCTTGACAAGGTATCCCAAGGTTGCATTTTTTAATTCATTAGGAAATATGGTTTTTATGAAATTGGCTCTTTCTGATAATGATATGCCTAACCGTTCGCCTATATTTCAGACAAAATGTCGTAATGAAGGTGATGTAAGAGGAGTTTCCATTTTTGAACGAATGGGTTTATACAAATCTGATTGCCCACTTGCCAAATGGTCTATGTTTTCATGTAGTATAAGCAGATTCTCTTTGGTAATAAATTTTGCGGTAGAATAGGTGGTATATTCATGAATAGCATTTATAATCATTATTTTTCTCTCTAATTCTTCCTTCTGAATTTCTTTCATACGGCTTTCGAATCCCTGGAGATATGAAAAAGCTTCGGATTTAACTTCTGAGGTAGGTTGTTGCTCCAAAACTTTTATTTCTTTCGAATCATCATGCTTCTCTGATATTGTAATGGATGTAACGATTTCAGAACTGGCAGCTTTGTTTTCTGTTGTATCAGTATTTTTTGTCTTTTCCGGTAACTCAATCATTGAAATAACTTCTGTTGCATTGCTAACTTCAATCATTTCTATATCTGAAACTTCTACAGTTGGTTCACTGCATTCTTCAATCATCATATCTGGTTTGGGAATAACCTTGTCAGGTATAGAATTTCTTTGATTATCAGAAAAGATCTGCGGACATTCATCCGTAAGGAATATATAGAATACACGTTGTAATCCTCCGCATGTTATGATTATTACAACGGTTCCTAATATTATAGGTGTTGTATACCTGGTCAGATCTATCTGGTGATTAATGTACAGATATGTTGCAATTACTGAAAAAAGGATACAACTTACTGCAAGTATGAAACTTGTCTTTCGTGCCGATAATTTAATATTGTTTGTCATGTTCTGTAATTATATGTACTAGTTTTTATGGCAAATATATTTTCTATTTCCAAATAGTTGTAATTAGTGACAGATAATCGTTCAGATTTTAAGAAAAATAAGCCTAAAGTACGAAAATCATACTCTAAATCATACTATAATCATACTTTAGGCATATTATTTATATAGGATACAGACTGCTATTCTTTCCTTTTTAGGGTAATCTTATTGCTCGCTTCACGCTTGTTGCTGTCCACTACTTTCATGTACCTTTGGGTCGTGGTTATGCTCTTGTGAGCCATCATACTTTGTATGGTACGGATGTCGGTTCCAGCCGCCCCTTGCAGGGTTGCGAATGTTCTACGATACGAATGGAATGTTATATTCTTGGTGATTCCGGCAGAACGAATCCATTCCTTCATGGGAACCTGGGTCCAGCACCTTTTCAGACCTTTGAATACCAAACCCTTCTTCTCAGGTGAGTATTCTATCAGCTTCAGGGCTTCATCACTAATGGGGATGATGTCTTCCGTCTTTGTCTTCTGTGTGATGGTGTGTACACATTTTCCTCCTGCTGCAAAATCAACAATTTCCTCCCAGCAGAGAGTAAGTATGTCACTGAGTCTCAAACTGGTCAGGCACGAAAAGAGGGAAGCGGTTTTTAGAACTGGTATCTTGCATGGTGTTTCAGCCAGACAGTACAAATCCTCTACACTCAGATAGTCCTTTACCACATCTTCCGGTTCAATCTTTTCCAGAAAATCATTTATGTTTGACTTGATCAGCCGATTGCGGTAGAGAATCTTCAGGAATCCTCTGAATGTGGACCAGTAGCCGGACGCTGAGTTTTGTGTAATATATCCATCCCGTTTTAGCTGTCTGGCATTGAGCAGATATTCACGAAACTTGTTGCACAGCTCCACATCAATTTCTTCGAAAGTACATTTGCCATGTACGAAGTTATAGAAGTGCTGATAAACGAATTCCCATTTCTGGTCGTGCTTGGGAAGTTGCTTACGGTAGTATTCTAGAAAATCTGCCTTATATTTCCTCTTGTCGAAGAAATCATAGCGTTCGTTTACGATAGATTCAAAGCGACGGCATCGGATGGCTTCTGCTTTCTCTGACATGGTTGCATTGAAGTCACGTTCCCGCTGATTCTTCGGATTTGCATAGATATAAATGTTCAAACCTTCGTGACGGATAGTTTTCATTGTTTCCTGGTCACGGTAGCCCGGATAATAGTCCAAATAGAAGGAAAGCATACCATTTTTTAACGGGCGGGTTCTCAAAGTTACAGTTTTACATTCTGACATAGTTACAAATGTTATTAGTTGACTTAATTTTTGCGGTGAAGATGCACAATGACTTTATGCAGACCGCATTCAGCATAAAATCATTTTCCAGTCTGTATATCTGTCTGTACAGATTCATTATCTGGCGCCCATAATGTGGTCAAATTCCACTTTCAGGAATCTCACAAAGCGCCCTTTCTTCTCCCGTTTTATTTCGTGGAATTGCAGAATGCCGTAAACTGAATCCCGTGTGAGACTATACTTCTTCATGGCTTCCTGCACGGTATAATATTCTGAAGAATCATCTTCGGTTGTCTTCTTGGACAGATCGAAGTGAAGTTTTGAGTAGAATATCTGGCCGTGCTCTTTCTTTGAAGGGATGTTGTTGCGGTAAACATGTGAACGGATGGCTACACGTGTCATCCCATAGTTTTTCTCGATTTCTTCCGGAGTGTACCATTCTGTCAAGGCGTCATCCGTCTTATATTTGGCAAATGCCGCATCTATGTGCTTTTTACTGTAATAATTGAACTGGCGGATTCTGACCTTGGGAACATTGTTTTGCCGGGTATAGGTCCACACCCATTTGGCGTTGACTTTGTACTTTTCCGCAATCTGTTCAGCTGTATAATACTCGGTAACGTCAAATTCATCTTTTGGTCTGAGAACTTCATAAGGTTTTGTTTTCAGCATCAGTTCGATGTCGGTTCTTCTGATGAGCGACATTCTTGAACTTAACCTTGATGCACGAAGTTTGTCCTCCTTTACCAGTTTATAGACATACTGGCGAGAAACGCCCATTAGTTTGGCTGCTTGAGAAAAGGTAAAGTATTCCTGGCTCTCCAGTTTGTTCTTTACCTCCATCATTTCCTGAAATTCGCGCATTTCCATTCTACGTTCCTTCATCCGGTGTTTATAACCTCTTTTGGAACATTGCGGACTACAATAATTGGTAGTGGTCTTTTTTGCCATGAAAGGCTTGCCGCACCACTGGCAGATTCTTTTTACTTCCATTTTTGTTATTCTCCATATTTTAGTGAAACATGAGCTTTTTACAGCTCGGATTATTTCCCTTTTTGTCTACTCACGTAAACCATTGTCAACACACGTCAACAAATGCGTCAGTGTGACATCGGGCAAAAGCCCTTAATTGTTCCGCGGTAGAAATACGGTAGAAAAATATGGTGAACAACAGTATCCAACTGTTTATAGCTGGATTTTTGGCAAATAAAAAAGCCGCTGAAAATCAGCGACTTCATTATAGTTGGTTCTAATTCGTTGCAGTTGATTACAATATCCTACTTGCCGATACAATATATGTTGTAAACTCATAACATGTTGATAATCAAATATGATTTTAGCAATTTTTCATGCTGGGGGACAAACGAGGGACAAAAAAATGGAGACAATCTGCAAAGAAAACACTAATACAATTTCATTTTTGAAAAACGTGATTAAGGAGCCTATTAAATCTCCTTTGTCCCTCGTGTCCCACATGTTTTGAAGCGATGTATTTGCTCTTTATACCTCTTTTCTTTCGCCGCCTCTTATAGATATAAGTTTAGTCTTGTTTATTGTATATCTATCAAAGTTCTAAACCAAACTATTTTGCTTTCCAAAAAAAGATAGATACTTGTATATTTTGGCTGGAAACTGATATCAACCTTAGAGGTGAGTAATCTTTCTGTATGCCAATATTTTCTTTTGACTTATTCTCTTTTCGCCAGCCATAATTAATTTTTGTAATTCCTTCTGAGTTTTCTGTTGACTGCGTAAAAATACGCACTCCACTGCGTAAAATGTATGAAATACTTGTAATTAATAGAATATCGAATACTTTGAATATACCTTCTTAGATAATGTTTATTCAAGTATGAATTGTAGTAATTTATATCAGAAGAATTAGTTTTGAATTTAATATTTATCCATCAATATATCATAAAGTAAGATATAATTGCTGTATTTGCATATTATATGATATATTGAGCAGTATCGAAAATAACAATAGGTACAAAGTTGCCAAGAAAGTTGGATCAGAAGATGCAGATTGTTGGAGGCAGGCCAGTCTGCGCAGAAAATCTCAGTATTGCTCACTAATAGGGCAGATATTTTGCCGATATAGCGATAAAGCTAGGGCATTGTATCCTCGGATTATTAATGTGATACTTCTGTCTTCCAATGAAGAGGAACTTCGTACAAGTATGTAGGAACTAAGGCAGAAGACTAACCTATATGAATATTTTATATACTGTCTTGATATACACAAAAAGAAAATCCGTCTGTCTCTTACGGTTATTCGCAAAATGCAGGCGGAATAATGGAACATATATGTTCAGTCTATGGGGCTATTCTTTCCACGGCGGTTCTTCTTGGCAGCTCGTAGGTAAACCATAACCTTGATGTCTATCATCGGAAAATCTGCCAATTGCTGTTGCAAGTGACCTTTTATATTCTCTTTTGAAGTGCAGGATGGACTCCTCCTTTGAGCTTTTCAGTTCCTTGTCAACCAATGTCATGGTTCGGTTGAAATTGTCAGCATTCACAAACAAGCTGCCATCTGTCATCCAGGAGATATTGCCAGTTTCCTCGTCACGATGTTTGTCAATGCGCTGCGCAAGGCAATCTCTACTTTCTCTATATCGTTAAAGAGAAACAATCGCAATTTCTTATCGAAACGATATGAGTTAAGTGCGTCTTGAAAGGAGCTGTCTGCCTTGTATCGATGAACCTCCTTGGGCCTGCAGCATGGGACACAGATAGCCGCCAAGCCTCTAATAGCCAATATTTCGGATATAATGCTCCGTCCGTTGGGAGTCCCTAACGTCCCAACTTCTGTTTTTCTGCAGGATGGCAATCTCAATGGGGTATGTATAGACCTTGTCAGATTGAATGCCCATAGGGTATAAAAATAAAACGCCCCCCAGATTTGAGCATCGTTGAGAGGCTTTGGGGGGTCTAATGTTGTAAAAGTACAACAATTATTTCATTCCGACAAATTTTTGTGGATGTTTCTGTTGCATGGTTTGTCGTTACCAGTTTCCATTGGGGCTGGATTTTCCTGCTTTAGGGTCGGCAAAATAAGACAAAGTGCAAATCGCCAAGTGACATTGCATTCGGATGGCGGAAGCAGAACCGATTCGGCCGATTCCCTGTCCGCGTTTGGTTTATTATGCAGGTCGCTTTATTCCAAATCGGTCATTAGAAAAATCCGCTTTCCATTTGCGCAAAAAATATTGTTTTTAGGGAAATAATTAAGCTGCAGAATAAAAGACTGGGGGTCCGTATTATTCCGGTATGCTATTTTATAGAAGAACTTGGAGTGGCTCTTGAGGATATTTGCATCATTTCTCTGTTTACGTTTTACAAGCTCCAGTTCGATGAAACCGAAATCTATGGATTTCTCGGATAATCTTATTTCTATGTTTGCTCCAGGAGGATAGATTACATCAATGTCTATGAACAGGCGATGGACAGACCTGCCGATTGTCAGCATTGAGAATGTGCCTTGAAAATCAGAGGGCTTCTGCTTTGACCGACATCTCAAGCAATGACAATGCACGGATGACTTTTCAATCAGCTTCTTGTCATTGTAATGCAGTGCAGTGACCATTTGGTCAATCCATTCTTTCGTAAAACATTTTTTTATCGTTGCAAATTCAAGTTATTCAGTATGGACAATAATTCTTCTTTGACTTTTCTTCTGCTGGAATATCTGAAAAGTCGACTACGATTAACGGAATACATTTTGAAGGCATTCTCTATGAAACGTTCGCTTTCACTCCCTTGCAGATAGAAGAAATCAGAATCTCTCAGAATATCAACCAGAAGCTTTTCCAATGTGGGCATTGGAATGCCGGATACTTCCTGCAACGGAGCTTCTGAAACAAGGTTCTTCACGAAGATGGTCCTGCTATCCATATCCATAGCGATATACTATATCTTTAGTGGGACGCAGAAAAACCGGTCGGCCTTCGCCTTTCAGAAAATCAAAAATGGTTTCAGCTGAATCCCTCTCCGTTTCCACATAAATAATGCGGTTGGATGAAAGATGGTGTTGTAGGAGTGAAATGATTTCACCTTGGTAGATACAAAACTTGGCAAACGGGAAATTGGACTGCAACAGATTGAATACCTCTATTATATCGTCTGCAGGTTGGGGCGAGAATATCGGTTTCGTCACTTTGGCATACATTCCTCGTCCGGTTCTGATAAGTACGTTGCTGTTTACGAGTTTAAACAAATGCCACAGCAGGGAAGATCTGTTGATGTCCATGCTTTTGCAGAGACACTCAGACAAATCTTCTATATTAAAGTCATGATGCTTTTCGGCAAAATTTAGTATGGCTGATGTTATTTCGTTACTCATATCTGTTATTAAGTCGTAAATGTAACAAATTATCGGCACAAATTTGAAATAGTGCCGATAATTTGCGGATTATGTATCGCAATAATATGATTGAATGATGTTCTTTCTGTTTGATCCTGTTCTTCAAGATTTATCCACAAGGGCTTTTTCCCTCTTTTCTCATTATCGAATATATGACAAAGCGTATAATCGTCAAGCGACATTGTATCCGGATGGCGGAGACAGAAGCATTTAGCCGGTTTCCCGTCTGCGCTTGGTTTATTAACAGGGCAGCCTTGCATAGTCAGTGGTAGAGGGCGATATTTGCTGTCAGAAATGAAATAATGATTTTATGAACTGGAGAGTTTAGGAAACTATTCTTAAGCGTTTTAACGCAAATTTTATGGATATGAAGGATGAGGAAGGAATAAAATAGGGTTAAATTATTGCAGTAAATTATGTGATACTGCTATAGTTCATTCTAGTATGTAAAGTTAGTGTTTTCTAAAGATGTATTATTAACTCTATGTATACTGGCTGTTTTGCTCGCTAAAAGACAATATATTTTTCTCGGAACAGATGGAAAAGGGACGATGCAATACGTGTTATAAACTCATAAAATATTGATAATCAGGTGTAGCTTTTGCATTTTTTATGCTGGAGGACAAACAAGAGACAAAAAAATGAGACAATCTGCAAAGAAAACACTAATACAATTTCATTTCTGCTGATTTATGGTTTTAGAGCAATATGTTCCTTTGTCCTTCGTGATTTAGAATTCTAGATTTTCTCTTTGTCCCTCTTTTTTTCTTCAGCATATGGATTAAGTTTAGTTTGTTTTTTGTATATCTAGTTATTTATCTGTATCTATTTGTGTGCAACTAATATATATCGCAAGATAGTGGAATATACATAAAGATTTTTAGTACATTTGCAATATGTTATTTAATTGAGAGATATATGAATTCTGTATTTGAATTTGCTTGGTTAGCGACTCAACAGGTACTTGTAAGCTCTGATGCTAGTGCTGAGGATATTAAAGGTTATGGTAGTGGTTTTTTTTTACAGTATCGTAATAAGCTTTTTTTTATTACAGCAGACCATGTCGCTCATATTGATGATTTCGAAGAAGGATTACGTTTAGGAAAAGACGATTTTCTTTGGGTTATAAATAATAAAAATAGTACAAAGGAATTAGCGACGGCGCTTACTCCAATAGGAGGGTTGTTCTCTTTTGATAAGATTGACATAAGAGATGAATTGTCATTTGAAATCCCTGATATGCAAGATGTAACTTTTAGTATTCTTTCAAATTCATTTAAAATTCCATTTTTAACCCATGAAATTCGAGTTCCAGATCTTAATTTTGAGGTCGCTGCAGGAAAAGAGAAAATAATACTTAATTCTGAGTGTATATCAGAATTGAAGGAATCAGATTATTGTTTAATTGAAGGGTGCGTAAAATGGGATATAACGGATGGTATAAGACTTGAGAGAAGTAATGTTATTCATTTTGATTTGAAATTTAAAGAATTTGATGATGAGGGTTGTTATATATTAAGCTATCCTAATAAAGTCGTTTATCAGCATTGGGCTGGTTTAAGTGGTGGACCTGTTTTTAATAATGCTTACCAATTGATAGGTATGGCAATTAGAGTTAATGAAAACGATGATACTATTAAAGTGATGCCAATGAAAAAAATAACAGAATTAATGGATTATGCTATTAAATATGAAGATAGTATATCTAAAGTTGAAAACTCTCATTAAAGGATTAGTTTGAAATAGTGACTATTTTTCAAAAAAAGGATGTAAAAGGATTGAACCTAAATTCAATCCTTTTACATTAAATACGAAAGTTTATTGTTATGTTATCTGTAAAATATACACCTATGCAATATTATGATGCCATTATCATCCGTTTTATGGGTGACGATGGCAGTGTGCATAATATATTTGTGGATGGTGGTAATATTAATTCACGGAAGTTCTGCTATACCGACAGATTAAAGAAGGAACTTGAATTCTTATTCAGTATGGGGGAATCGATAGATCTGTGGATAATAACTCATATTGATAATGACCATATAGGAGGGCTCTATAATTTTATCAACGACACCGATTTCTTCGAAACTCACCATGAACAGTTAAAAGAGGTCTGGATGAATTATGGTGGAAAAGGTGACTATGAAATAAAGAGAACGGGAACTATAGGCTACCATGGTGGAAAAAAATTGCGCGACTTACTTAGGGAAAAGCATGTAAGTGTTAAGCAGGATATACTTGCAGGGCATACTTCTACTTTATCTGATGTCACAATAACCGTGGTTGCACCAGACGAGAATGCAATGAAACGCTATATAGAATGGTGGAATGACAAGGAATTCAAAGATGTCGCTCAAACAGCAGATGGACTTATTAAAGGCGTAGACTGGGATTATAACAAAAAATTTAAGGACTTCGATCTGATGCAGTACGAGGAAGACAATGAAGTGAAAAATAATAGTAGTATTGCTTTTGTATTAAGCTATCACGGTTATAACCTTCTGTTTTCTGCTGATTCATGTTCATCTCTTTTGTCTGATGACTTGAAGAATGCAAATATGTTGAAGGATGGGAACTTTAAGTTTGACCTTATGCATATTCCCCATCATGGTAGCAGTAGGAATAGCTCATTCGTTTTCTTGAAAGACATTATCTGTCCCAAATATGTTATCTCTGGCAATGGTGCAAATAGATATCATCTACCTGACAAAGAAACTATAGCTAGATTGATTGCCGCAAACCCGATGGGTTGTGAATTGCATTTCACCCAGATGAACTTAAAACTAAAGGAGATTTTTGCAAACGATGATTGTGGGAATCTAAACGTTGTTTATGATGCCAACTTCACTTTTGAGTAATATGAATAAGAACTACGACTTTACAGTTAAGCTTAAAGCTAACGACACAGGTAGTGCTGTGTTGGTCAAACATAATGAGTGTTATTATCTGCTTACAGCGGCTCACGTGTGCGATAAACATCCGAGGGAAAAAGCCGTTGTTATTACAGATATTGATGGCAAAGAGAATGAAGTCATCCCTACAGAAATGGCAATTTCGCCAACCGAGGAATTTGACATTTGTGTAATGAAACTTTCTGAGGATATTGCCATGGCAATAGCTGCCAATGTGAAGTGTGCTACGTTTGAAGGTTCTGGCTACCCGTGTGAGATAGATGGTTTCCCGTCAAATGCAATCGACCATAAACTTAGGATAGAAAACAACTGTTATATTTCACAAGAGAGCGAGGTGGGTAATGAGCTCTATGTTAAACTAGGCGAGGAGCGAAAAGACGGAATGGAAATGCAGTATATGGAAAGCGGCTTCTCCGGCTCTGGCGTATTTGTTGATTCCAATGGAGAAAAATACCTCGTTGGCATTATTCATAGGGTTGAGGAAGAGAGAAACCTATTTATTGGTTGGAAGTTGCAAAAAATTAATGAGGTCATTAAAGGTGAAGGTTGGGCTGAGATACCTCTAATCCCGATTGAATTGCGACAACAGATTATTGATCAATACAATAAACTGATTGATAACACTGAATTCGTTCTTAAACGCATCAAAAATAAGATTGTTGGAAAGATACAGCTATCTCGTCAAGAATATAAAGATCAGATAACTTCTTCTTTAGACAAAGGCAATATCGTTATCATTACCGGTGAAGCTGGTATAGGTAAATCAGCACTTGCTAAAGAAGTGTTAGCAAATAATAAATATCGTTCTGTGGCGGTGTTGGGTGATGACCTTGATGAATCAAAAGAATCAGAGATACTGGCAAATTGGAATATAACAAGCAGACTTCCTGAACTTTTTAAATCACCCATATGGGGAGATGGAGGTAAGGTGTTACTCGTGGAAAGTGCTGAACGAATGCTGAATGGCAATACTGATACAGCAGTATTATTCTTAGAAAATCTTCTGAAAGAAAATCATGAAGTAAAAATAGTCTTCACAATTCGGAAAAATTCTCTTGACCAATTTAGGTTGTGCCTGGCATGTAATGGGATTATTATCACAGATGACTACGTTATAGATATCGGGCTTCTTAGTGAAGACGAATTGATGGAAGTGGAAAGGGGTATTCCTCAAATTCGACCATACTGTTCAACAGATAAGACTCGACATATCCTAAGAAACCCATTCTATCTGAATACTGCTTGTTCCATTGCAACTATAGCAAATGCAGGTACTTTAAAAGAAAGTGAATTCAAAGATAGACTTTGCCGACAAATTGTATCAGGAAAGAAACATGAAATGCAATTGATTACTCAGCGCATAGAATCTCTTATTGATGTGGCAAGAAGAACATCTAAAATAGGTATGAATTTGGTGAAATGTGAGATGACGGATGCTGTAAAGTCACTTGTTGATGATGATATTCTTGTTGGACAGCCAGAGCAAGGCCTATTACGCCCCGGACATGATATATTTACTGATTGGGGCTTATATTGCTATATTGATAATAATTATCGTGAGGTTGAAACAGGTGAAATAAGTCTTGCTCAGTTCTACCAGAACATAGATTCGAACATTGCGTCAAGAAACATGTTCCGCCAGTATATTGAGACACATATCTCTGAGGAAGATCGAAATCTTGATGCTTTTATTAGAGAGAGTCTTTCGCTCCGCTTGGACGATGCGTTCTATGATGCCTTATTCTATGCTATCCTTATTTCTGATAAGGGAGCATCATTCCTCGCTTCAATAAAAGACCTTCTTTTAAAAGACAATAATTTGCTATTAGGGAGATTGTCAGTCGCATTATCGTACATGTTCCGAAAAGTGGACTGGAGTGCTAAAGAGTTTTTTACAAAACATAGGATGATTGAGGAAGGCGCAAAGTTAAGAAATTCATATTATATGCTCCCGTCTGGGAAGGGATGGTATACCTTTGTTACATTCCTCTATGAGAATAGAGAGGCCTTCAACGCATATAGAAGCAATTTGATACCATTGTTACTGCAATGCGAGCATGTCAGTCTTTCTGAGAAGGATGCCCCTAATTTAAAAAAATATGTCTTTTCCATATTAGCTGATGACGTAAATCAGACTCTTGCTGATGATAGAATACTTGAGGAACCAGACAAGAATGTAATACGCCTTCTTTTCAAATGGATGAATGAGAATCCAGAACTGATTAAGATGTGGGTTGAAAAGGCGTTAGAAGCAAATTCTTATAAGTACAAAGTTATTAAAGAGTTTCTTTTGCTCAGCGAAGGTATAGAAACACTAGGCTTTATTAATACATATCCCGATATATATAAAGCTCTAATTAGGCAGGAATGGCTTGATGATGAAGGAATCGTACACGATTACTATCCTATGATTCATCAATCCAGCGGATTGACGACTTCTTTCAAATGCTTCTTCTATTCTCACCCAGAAGATGCAATAGAATTCCTTTGTGAAATTCTTAACTATGATATAGAGAAGCTCAAATGCAGTCATACACAGGAATTAGAGAAAATAAAAGTTGTAGTGGATGGTAATGAAATAACCCTTTTAGGCAATGACTATATGTGGCGCGAGTACAGAGGAAACAATTACCAATCACACGTGAGAGAAAGCCTTTTGATGACATTTGAGAAGTGGATGATGGACTCCATCAAAAACAATAATGATAGTGCTAAGTATGCTCTTTCTAGGGAGAGGCTTTTGACTGTATTTGATATTGTTTACAAAAAGTGTTACAATGTAAGTGCTTGGGGAGTATTAGCCAGTGTCGCTACAAGATTTCCGATATTTGTCGGTATGAAAGCTATGCCTATCTACAGTTGCCGAGATTTTATATTATGGGATAAAACTAGATTAAGCGCTGAATTAATGTCACCCACTATAAGCCCCTATGCATCCAAGAATGTTCAAAAAGAGGTGGCTGATAGCTATAAATTAGCACATAGAAAACAGGATTTAGAAGGTATGATCCTAAGAATGTCCATGACCAAGGGTTTTGCTGACGAGTTTAGAAAACTTGTCAAGCATCTGAAAGAAACGGCCACTACTTATTTGGAGAAAGTATCAGCCGGTCGTATGGATATAGCTCAGTATGAAATTATAGGCAAGACGGATAAGGGGGTCATTTTACAAGGAAGTCCTTCCGAGGATATAAAAGAGGAGGCAGCTCAAAATGAGGCGTTTAGCAACCAATTTAATAAGATACTATCGGTGGGTAACCTCTCCAGAACACGCTACGATGAGGATTCTGAACAGGTTATTGATGAATGGCGTGAAGCATATTGCTTACATAAAGACCAAGATAGTGTGTTTGTAGCAAAAGGACTGGTTGCAGCGTTAGGTGTAAAGAAACATTGGGAAAATCTGAACAAAGAAGAACGAGCATGGTGCTATGAAATCATTGTTCAAGAGACCTATGGATTTGCGGTATCTAGAATGTTTCAGCCGTACACGGAATATAGCTCTGATGGGCTTGTATATTTACTTGACCGTCTGCCTGATGATGAGAACTTGTTGCAAGTAATATGGGGATTAATTGATGCTATAGATGATAATGACTCTTTGTTTACTCGTTTTGAGAACTCTTTCAAGTCGTTGATCTGGCTTAATCATAAAGAATTAGCAGAGAAGATCATCTTGCAATATATTCACAATACTGAAAGTAAACGAAACGATATTGATAAATTCGCGCATGTTTGCAAACTGATTCCTACAGATATAGAGGATACGATTATAGACGAGATGGCATTTATCTATTGTAAACAATTCATGGATGCTTTGACGGATAAAATGTCTGATCGATACGTCGTGAAAATGCCAGATATGCGAATAGAGGAGTTCTGTGCTGCATATATGGTTGCGAAGCCCCAGAAGAGATGTAAGTTTATAGAAGAAATATGGTTGGTGTCAAGTCTGAAACAGACTAGGTATCATTATGACAGGCGTGAGAGTCCGATAGGTTCAATATTCAACCACTATTGCTATATGGTCACTCCAGCGAATAAAGATTCTTTCTGGCAGTTGTGGGAGATTATGTTTGAGTGGTATAAGAAGAATAATGCGATGGAAGTTCTTCCTTCGCTCATGCTTAGTTTTGATGTGATGAAACCCAGTTTGCTTGAAAATTGGGAAATCGTTAATGGCGCGAATGAACATATCTATAAACTTTTGCATATACTACCTCAAGAGGGCGTTTCTTACCTGCCTTGGCTTGTTTGCAAGATTGGTTTTAGGTGGCTTATGCCTGATTGCTTAAGACATATAGATAAAGCTATTCTTCGTCAATCATCAAGAGATAGGCGTTTGATGATACGATGGCAAAATGCCGTTGAGGATTTATATGATGATGCAAAGACACGGGATGCCATTCGTAGAGATGATGCTTTAAGAGTCGCTTATGTGGAAGTCCTAAATGGTTTAATATCAAATGGTTCTGCTATCGCATATCTGATTAGGGATTATTACATATAGGAGCAGGAGATAAGATGAATGGTGGATGACGCATAATTGTGAAGTGGAAACTTATATAGAGTCGGATCATTGCTAACTCACATAATAAATGGAAAATGAGTGGAATGTGTATGCTTATTTCAGATTTATCCACCATCTTGTGATCTTAGAAGATAGCTGTGTTCTATCCCAATTACTTTCTCCTTTTCGGAGAATTTGATTTGGCTAGAATCAATATATTTCTCTTTGAGTTTCATCAGTATCTAGGCAAGGAACGTTCTTAATATTTAATTCCTGATGATATTGAGTCCAGATAGCAGTCAGGTTCCAAGAATAGATATGATGAACAGTATAGCCATTTCAAAGATGTCAAGTCAGGTGTATTCGAGTTACAGCAATTGATAGCTTTAATTCATCTTGAAAGAAATGCATATGGCCAGGAAGGTTACATATGTTGTAATTCGTAACATAGAAAATAAAAGACTCACCCTGAGCGCGCTGTTCTTATGGGAAGCGGGGTGAGTATGTTATTGCAAATATAATTAATAAACTATACCAATGTCTTTCTTAAATATATTGCAAGAATGAATTATATGGTAATAGGTCCATGCACTATTACATTCTTATTGATTGCTAATAGCTTACTCGTTTTTTGCGAAAAATATCCTTTATATTTCGATTTTACTTACTATGTTATGTTCTTTAAGAGTAAGGGGATGGAAAAGGGGACTTGTGCTTTTTAATAAGAATCAAATCTAATGTCCTTGCGTTAATCTTTCTAGGTAATTTAATAAACCTTCTGATGCATGAAGGAATAAGATAAAATACTTTTCAAACATTTCGAACAAAATCTCATCTGATGTAATTCTAATTCCGTATTTGTTTATATGTATATATCTGGTTATCAGTGGTTATAGTATTTGATATTTTAGAGACTAAGAGATTGAGGGTATCTGTATAAAGCAATAATTATCTATGATTTAGATAGATTTTATAGTGAAACGTACTCAAATTACATAGAGGGACGTAAATTTGTCCCCCGTATGTGGCTTGAGGGACAAACGGGGGACAAAAATGTTGAAAAAATAGGCATAACAAAAGAAAATACCTTTCCAAAAACTATTATTTTGCCATGTTTAAGTCGTTTTTAGTCAGTATTTTAGACTGTTTATAATTGCAACTGCCTGATAATCAAGAAGTTGGCTATTTACCGATGCAAAAGTTTTGAAATATATTTTGCAATGTTTCTTCCGAGGTTATACCTCCTTCTGCAACAATCTCACTTAGTTCGTGGATACATTGTCTTAAATCCTCACTTACCAAATCTCCTGATAATCCCAATTGCAATCCTTCCTGTACTCTATGAATAGAATCCAATGCTCGTGTTAATGCTTCGTAATGGCGTACATTTGTAATGATAATATCGTTTTGGTTGATTTCTGGTAAGGCGGCTGCCTGTACTAACTTTTTTTCCAGGATCGTTATATTTTCCCTTTTCTTTGCTGAGATAAATAGTTTTTCCACTTTCATGTCAGCAAATATAGCTGACAACTCTTCTTTTTGTATTGCTAGTAACAGATCTGACTTATTAAATAAAATAATCATCTTTTTCCCTTCGCAGTGTGGAAGAATTTCGGCTTTTAATTCTTCGAACCGTCTTTGGGCATCTGTAGAGTCTATCATCCATAAAATGACATATGCTTGGTCCATCTTTTGGAAAGTACGTTCTATCCCTAGATTTTCTATTGTATCGTTCGTTTGGCGGATTCCAGCTGTATCAATAAATCGGAATGTGACACCTTGTAAATTGATCGTATCCTCTATTACGTCACGGGTCGTTCCATGGATATCACTGACAATGGCTTTTTCCTCATTCAGCAACGCATTCAGTAAGGTGGATTTTCCAGCATTCGTCTCTCCGATAATTGCTACAGGAATGCCATTCTTGATTGCGTTTCCTACACTGAAAGAATGAGCTAGCTGGGCAATAACTTGTTCGATATGGGTAGCTAGACTGCTCAGTTCGTCACGATTGGCGAATTCTAGTTCTTCATGATCACTGAAATCCAGTTCTAATTCCATTAACGAAGTGAAATGAAGCAATTGGTTACGCAGGTTAGAAAGTTCTTTACTGAATCCTCCACGCATTTGGCTCATGGCTAGGCGATGGGTGGCGGCAGACGATGAGGCTATCAGATCGGCCACAGCTTCGGCTTGGCTCAAGTCCATTTTTCCGTTTAGAAAAGCACGTTGGGTGTATTCACCTGGTAGAGCGGCACGACATCCATTATAGATCAGGAGTTGTATAACTTGCTGCAGGATATAGGATGAACCATGACACATGATTTCCGTACTGTCTTCACCGGTATAAGAATGAGGGGCACGGAACAAAGAAATTAAAACTTCGTCTATTACTTCTTCTGCAGAAGGTATAATTGATTCTTTTTTTTGTAACGTTTCACTTTTTTCTTGCGGAATTTCACTCGTTTTTTGGAAAAGTGTATTATTAATTTTTCGCTTTGGGGAACAAATCTTTCCGAAAGTAAGAGTATATGGTGCTCGTTCTGTCAGTAGCTTGCCTGTGGCGGGTGTAAATATGCGTGACGTTATTTCAATCGCTTTTGGGCCAGATACACGAATTATTCCGATGGCTCCTCCCTGGGCGGTGGCAATGGCGCAGATTGTATCTTGGTTTATCATTTTCATTTGGTTAATAATATAATGTTTTAGCTACGATGGCTGTTACTTCTTCTAAATAACGGCGGTCTGTCTCATCAAAAGAGTTTAATAGATTACTGTCAATATCCAATACTCCCTTTACTTGTCCATTAGCAAGAATAGGAACAACAATTTCGGAGCGGGAAAGAGAACTGCAGGCTATATGTCCGGGGAATTGTTCTACATTGGGCACTATCAAGGTTCGAGCTTCTGACCATGAGGTTCCACATACTCCCTTTCCTTTATGGATGCGATAACAGGCGGTGCTTCCCTGAAAAGGTCCTAAAATAAGTTGGCCGTCTTTAACCAGATAGAAACCTACCCAAAAAAAGCCGAAGGCTTCCCGAAGAGCAGCGGCAGTATTGGCCAAAACACTTATTTCTTCTTTTTCATCTGATATTAAAAGTTCAAACTGAGGGAGGAAAAGACGGTAACGTTCTACTTTATTACTAGTTGTTTGTTTGAAACTGGTTTCCATATTTTTATTTGTTTTATGAGGGGACATCTTGTTGTTTTTTTACAAAAAATGGTCTTCTATGAAGCGATGTCCCCTGTTAGGTAAAAAGAGTTGGCTTATTCTGTAAAAAATCTGTTTATGCCAATCTTCTTCTCGATGATAATAAGAATAAGTATTGATAGATGATCCGGTGAATTTTATCCATATTATATAGACAACTAAATTGGGAATTATATTCTTTCCAAGACTTTTTCTATCAAACCATCAATAGAGTTTTTATAGCCGGTATTGGCTTCCTTTATTAGTCGGTTGGCAATTACCATACATACAGTCATGGCTTTGTGTCCCATCAGGCGTGCTAATCCGGCAAGGGCGGAACTTTCCATTTCAAAGTTAGTGATGCGATAGTCTTTGTATTCAAATTTCTCAATCTTTTCATTCTGTTCAGGATCGGCCAGTGGAATACGGAGTTCTCGTCCTTGCGGGCCAAAGAAACCTCCTGCGGCGATAGTTATGCCACGGACCATATCATTTTGCGCGATGCGGTCTATTAATTCCCGGTCGGCATCAATGACGTATGGGTGGGCGATGCATACATTACCTTCCCAACCCATGTAATTTATAAAAGCTTGTTCGAATTTCAGATCGCAAACCTCATTGCGTCCGGCGTAGAAATTGAGTAGTCCATCAAAACCGATAGACTTTTCAGAACAAATATAGGTGCCAACGGGAGTATAAGGCTGTAATCCGCCACATGTACCGATACGTACTAATTCCAATTGGCGTAAGTGGTCTTTTTCATAACGGGTATTGAAATTAATATTGGCCAAAGCATCTAATTCATTCATCACAATGTCTATATTGTCACAACCTATACCGGTGGAAACTACGGTGAGACGTTTCCCTTTATAAGTACCGGTAATGGTCTTGAATTCACGGCTTTCTATTTCACATTCTTTAGTTTCGAAATGAGAAGCTACTAATGCTACACGCCCAGGGTCACCTACTAGAATTATTTTATTTGCCAGCTGTTCCGGTTTGATATGAAGGTGAAAAATAGAGCCGTCGGGATTGATAATCAACTCAGATTCTGCATAATATTTTTTCATAATCTTTTTTTTGTGGTTAATGGTCTGTATAATTGATGTTATATTTCTTGTCTTTTTAATGGGTATACAAACAGATTATTTCTTAGATGTAGATGCCACGGATTTATAAACTTTCATTGATATTAGCATGATAAAGAGAAAAACAGTTTCATTCGCATCCAAGAAAAATACATTAATCGTTGAATACTAGTTTTATTTGCTTAATGGTTCATTACCGAAAGTTGTTTCGGGTTTTGCAATATTTTCACGCATGGAGGTATCTGCTTGTATATTCTTCATGCGGTAATAGTCCATAATGCCTAGGTTGCCACTACGAAATGCTTCCGCCATGGCCTTGGGCACTTCGGCCTCTGCCTGAATTACATTCGCACGGGCCTCTTCTGCTTTGGCTTTCATTTCCTGTTCCAAAGCGACGGCCATCGCACGGCGTTCTTCTGCTTTGGCTTGTGCAATATTCTTGTCGGCATTGGCCTGGTCTATTTGTAAAGCAGCTCCAATATTTCTGCCTATATCAATATCAGCTATATCAATAGACAGGATTTCGAAGGCCGTACCGGCATCTAAGCCCTTGCGGAGTACTAATTTAGAGATAGAATCAGGATTTTCCAATACGGATTTGTGATTTTCGGACGATCCGATAGAGGACACGATACCTTCACCAACACGTGCTAGAATCGTGTCTTCTCCGGCACCTCCTACTAATTGGCGGATATTGGCGCGTACAGTGACACGAGCTTTAGCTATAAGCTGTATGCCGTCTTTGGCTACAGCAGTAACGGGAGGAGTGTCAATAACCTTAGGGTTTACTGACATTTGCACGGCTTCGAATACGTCACGGCCGGCTAGGTCAATACCAGTTGCCATTTGGAAAGACAGTTCGATGTTGGCTTTGGATGCGGATACTAGTGCGTGTACTACTTTTTCTACATGCCCGCCTGCCATATAATGAGCTTCCAATTCATCTCGGGTTATGTTACTTAAGCCAGCTTTATGTGCTTCAATCATTGCTGGGACAATGACATAAGGAGGAACATTACGGATGCGCATTAAGAATAATTGCACCAATGAAATGCGTACTCCCGAAACTTTGGCAGACAGCCAGAGGAAAAATGGTACATAATGAAAGAATAGTACCACGAAAATAATTCCACCTCCTATAAGGATGAAAGGAAGATAGTTGGGTTCGATCATAATAATCAATTGTTTAAAAGTAAATATTTATATTTGAACAGCTCCACATCGAATCTCTGCTGTTTTCACTATTGTCTAAAATATACTTGAATGAGAATGTCAATCAAGAAATTTGATAAAATCGTATTTGTAAGTCATTTTTCTATCATAGGTTGAATTTGCGTACAATCACCGTTCCTTCAACCATTCTTTCTACATAAATGGGGGTATTCTCATCAATCAAGCCATCGGCAGAGCGCACTTCGATGATGTGTCCATTAAAGTTTGCATTGCCTATCAGTGCAAGGCGGGTTATTGCTATGCCTTTGTCTCCGATGCGGATATGGGTTCCTTTTAGGGGATCGATTTTATAATCCAGTGTTTTCTTCAAAGAAAGCTTGTCCATGGTTTTTGAGTGCATAAACCAGATGATAATGGCTATGCAACTTAGGACGGATGCTATCAAAGTAATGAATCCTGCTATCGGTCCTAATGTGTCGAAAGCGTAATAGTTGGCATATAGCAGGCAGATGGCCGATGCTATTCCGGCTATACTGATGCCGGGAATAAGGAAAACCTCTACAATAAAGAGAAGTACTCCTGCCAAGATGAGCGCTATGATAATAAATACTTCCATAAATATCTTTGTATTAGTGTTTCAACTTCTTTATTTCTTCGTTGCGGACGCTGATATCCAGTTGGGCCATTTCTTTCAGAAGTTGTTCAGTACGTTTTTCCAATTCCAAAATGGCGGGTGTCAAATTCTTCTTTCGTGCACTGTTCCCTTGGGCATATTGTTCGCGTTTGTCATCCAGATTTTTCTTCAGGTTGTCATAATCCTTCTGCTTTTGTATTCTTTGCTGATAAAGTTTACGTGCTTCGGCAGAGCGGAAGTCGTTCAATGTGTGGTAAACAGCAGAGTCATCTATTATCAAGGTGAAGTCTTTTTGTTGTTCTCCGGATTCTTTGGCATACATTATTGCCGCTAGGCGTTGCTTGCCGGTTCGTACTTTCTCTTCATCTTTCCAGGTGGTACGGATAGAATGTAGGCTGGCTGCATTTATAATGATCTGTTCGTCTGTACTTTCGTAATTGTATACTTCTTTTGAAGAGTTCGGTACAAACACATAGATACAGACTTTGTTATCAGGCTGATAGCGGTCTGAAGCAAACCAGCCAATATTGTTGAATTCATCAATGGCATACATATAGTCATTGGCGGGAGAGTTAAATGGCATTCCTATATTATCGGGACGAAGATAATTGCCATTTTCCGAATCATAGCGAGTTACAAAAATATCGTACCCCCCCAAAGAGCCTTCTCCATCCGATGCATAATACAAGGTAATGCCATCTGACATTAAGAAGGGATAGTTTACATTTCCCTGTTCATTAAGGGACATGAGGGGTTCGGGCTCGCTCCAGCCGTCCAACAGACGGATACGGGAGTAGAGTTGCATTTTGCCGTCTGTGCTTTTGTTCCCGTAAAGTACTTTATTGCCCATTTCGGTTTGATAGACAGTCCCGGATATGGTAGGATCGTGATAGAGTGCTCCCGATTCTCTACTGATTTTATATGCTTTCAGAAAATCATTTTTATCGACTACAAAACTATCTATTACAGTAATGTTTTCCACTCCTTTTATCATACGGGCTGCTTGCTTTATTTGTTCCAGCTCTGCTTCAGCCATTTCGGTAGGGCGTTTTTTCTTTTCCAACCATTCTATGTGTTGTTCGTAGTTATCTACGGCATCGTCAAACCGATAGATATCATAATATAGTTTCCCTAAATAGCGGTATGCGTCAATGACTTTGCGGGCGGCGCTTTTTTCAAGGTAGGGCTGTGCTTCTTTTTTTTCTCCTGTTTCATAACAACATGCGCCATACCAATAATTATAATTGGCATTAGAAGGGGCTTGCTTTACCAGCTTTTGGAAAGCTGGTTTGGCTTGTTCAAATTCTCCGTTCAGGAAAAGTTGTTTGGCTTGTGCCAAGCTTTGTGCCGCAGTGTTGCCTGCGCAGCATAAAGTAAATAAACCAATGATATATTTTTTGTACATAGTTAGTTTATAATCCGTATTATTTAGATTCAAAAATACAAAGATTAATTGGAATTCTCATGCTTTAATAATTCTATTTTGTTAAATCTTCCATAAATCATTCTTTTCATGTACTTTTGTGCCCTATTTTTAAAGAAGATGTATGGCACAATTTACGGAAGACGAGAAAATAATGCGAAGGTTGGAGCAACGCTTTAACAAGGGGGTGGTAAAGTATCGCTTGATTGAGGATGGTGATAAAATTTTGATAGCTCTTTCTGGTGGAAAGGATTCTTTGGCTCTATTGGAGTTATTGGCAAGGCGTTCACGTATTTTGAAACCGAAATTTGCAGTGATAGCTGTGCATGTAGGCATGACAAATATTCCTTATCAATCTGATTTGGAATATCTGAAAGGCTACTCAGAGGATTTAGGGGTGCCGTTTGTGCATTATGAAACTTTTTTTGATCTGAGTACCGATACTCGGAAGTCTCCCTGTTTCCTTTGTTCTTGGAATCGGAGAAAAGCTTTGTTCACGGTGGCAAAGGAGCAAGGGTGCAATAAGATTGCTTTAGGACATCATATGGATGATATCTTGGAAACTTTGTTGATGAATATTACTTTTCAGGGAGCGTTCAGTACGATGCCTCCTAAATTAGTGATGCGTAAATTTGAGATGACAATTATTCGTCCTATGTGCTTGGTACATGAAGCGGATTTAATTGAAATGGCACGTATCCTCGGTTTTCGTAAACAGATCAAAAATTGTCCTTATGAAAGTTTGTCGAATCGTTCAAATATGAAAGATGTTTTATATTCTCTAGAAAAAATGAATCCTGAAGCACGGTATAGTTTGTGGAGAAGCATGACAAATATTCAGGAAGAACTGTTGCCTGGGATGAATGAACACGATTTATAGTTGATATGGCTGTTTTGTTGTTGGGGGATTATAACGAGACTGCTTATAGTTAGTTGTTTGTACTTGTGTGCAGCTAACCAACTATCAATATTATCAATGTATTTAGATGGGGAAGAATGTTACAAAGGTATCCTTCCTGTTGTTTGTTGTGCCGGATACAAGGTGATGCACATGTCTGATTTGTTGGGGAAAGTGTAGAAATATTCTACAATGAAAATGTGGACCTTTTTCTTTGAAAATAGTTTGCTCTTAATGTATTTGATTGATAATCAATACCAGTCTGGTTTTGGCATAGGAATTGTTTTCTCTTTATCATAAGAATAACCATTTAAATATATTAGGATATGAGAAAGTTTTTTATTGTGTTAGTATGGGGAATGGGATTAGGACTTGCAGCGTTGTTTACAAAAGATATAGTACGTGGGGTGAGGAATGTGATTGCGATAAATCATTTCACCCCTACTGAGGTGAATAACGCTCCAATAGGATGGCATCAAGACTTGTGTTGTTATCTTAATTAATTTGTCGTCATAGAGATTTTGTTCATAATTGAAATTGGAAACAACTGTTTTTTATGGCAGCTGTTTCCAATTTATTTGTATTCAGTTGTCCTTATACTCTTTTCGTCAAGTGATTTTCGTATACAAGTCTAGGACAAATGTAAAATAATAAAGGGGATTGGATGAATGGTTATTAATGAATGTTTTTAATGTCATCCTGCACTATTTGATCCATTTCTTTCATCAGTTTTTGGGGATTCTTTTTGGGGGAGAATCCTTTATCTTTTTCTTCATGCAAAAGATCTGTTTCAGTTATGTCCTCACCCCAGTCTTCGAACATATTCGTTGCCGGTTGTCCTGACAATGTTACATTCTCTTCTGCGATAGGGACATTTCTCTCAATAATTTTTTCCATAATCTAATCTATTTATTGTTTACTAAATGACAAATATGGGTAGAAATGGTTTAATGATTTAATAAAGTTTGAAGTTTATGATAAATAGAAAGTTCTTGAGCAAGCTAGAAAAACCTGATTTGCGAGCAACTCTTTATCTTTCTTTTTAAACAACTTTGCCTTGTAAAGAGTGCTCCTCTGTCCTTTCAATTGAAAAATAAGTTTTTTAAAAAGCAATTCTTTCGGTCTGTTTGAGGTTTATTTGCAAAATTGTGGGGAGGATTTTGGTTCTTAAAGGATCGTTTTGTTCTCTGATAACTTCCGGAAATGTTCTTGACGTACTTATTAGGAAGTTCGGGTGTTTATGTCCTCATGCCATCACTGCATGTATAACAGGCTAATTATAAACAACTTATATGCAGATGGTAAAAATATTTGTTCTCACTTATGCTCTCATGCTCTCATAACGTTCTGAAACATATTTTCGTGTAACATGCTTGTCCTCAGTTATATCTATTTTTTATAGGCTATTCCAGGCTTGATAGGAAGTAGGGTGTTTTCAGGCTTTTTTCTCGCAAGAAGTGTGCATAAGGGGTTTGTACTTCCATAGAATAATGGCTTACAAAGTCTTGGTAACGGTAAAAAAGATCAAGACGTTTCGGTAAAAGCTCCTTTTCTTTTTTTAAAAGGCGGTTATCTTTTTTGAAAAGCTCTTGATCTTTTTAAAAAACGTCCTTATCTTTGATGTGGAATTTTATTCTGGACATATAAGATTTCATATACGTCCGCATGAGTTTGTACGTACGTATAACTATATGGGGCGTACGTGTAAAAAACATGTTTTCTGATGTGGGAAAAACATTGTCCTGTTATACTCCCCCTATTTTTACAAGTGATTCTTCTTTGTTTCTGCCTTTTTCATTTTGTTGCATTTTTAGCTGTAACACTATTTGGGGGACTAGGCAAGGAGAAAATAAAAAAGGCTATCTTCCCAGATAACTTAGTTATACACCATAACTCCCTGAATATCAATCATCAACTAACAGCGGAAAATCGAAAAATCGCATATCAGCCTACATGAGCACGATTAATAATTAATTTTTCGCAGTAGCAAAGATATATAATCTGTTACTTCTAAAAGGGTAAAAGTGAACCATTTCTGAGAAGTTACCCTACATAGAGCAAACATTCCTTTTTACCACTTTCACAAAAGGCTACATGCATGAAATTTCAGCTTTTCAACGCTTGTTCATGCGCGTAGCTTCTTGCTGTGTAACAGGCTATTAGCTCTTTACTACATCTCGCCTGTTTTTGAACGAAAAAATAGAGCGAAGCACCCCATTTTTACCATTCTTTGCAAATATAGCGATTTTTCTACAATTTTGTTTATTTATCCCATGATATTTTTCGTTTTCTCCTAAAATATCAATCCTTAACTTTAATCTGAGGGGAAACCTTGAACTTAACGCTTTTTTTCGCCTTTATCAGATATTCCTGATTATTGATGGAGAACACCATCTTATATTCTTTCCGTTCTTTTATAGTGAATGAGCCTAATCCTTCGATATAAACATTCTCACCGTTCGATAGAGCTTCTGCCAGGCTTTCCAAAAAAGGGATTGCACATTCTCTCATTTGCCTCTGGGGTATTCCACTTCTCTTGGAAGCGGCTACAATTAAATCATTTTTATTCATCATCAATCTTTTTTCCTGTTATATGATTTTACACCTATTGCGTTTGTTCGTTTTTGTCTATTTTCATTCTTCCCAAAGTACACATCTCTTGTTTTAATGAATCTTGGAAAAACCAGAAACTTTAAAAGACCATTTTCCCTTACTCCTTTCTTGCATCCCTTGAACTCTCCAAGGTGCTTCCATTTTCAGGGAAAATGGTAAAGAGAGAACGTTAGAGTACTATTTAAGTTCCAGATTCTTTCCTGGGCGGAATCTTACCGTTTGTTTTGCCGGTATAATCATCGGCTTGCCGGTATGCGGATTGCGACCGTTGCGGGCAGCCGTTTGTTTAATATCAAACGTACCGAAGCCGATTGATATAACTTTATCGCCAGCCTTCATTGCTTCTGCGATTGTTTCTTCATAGGCTTTAATAGCCTTTTCTGTATCAGCGATACTTAACCCGCTGATAGTTGATACCTTGTGTACCAATTCTTTTTTGTTCATATTTCTATTGTTTATTTATTTAACATAGCCAAAACACATGGCCTTCCTTTTTTATTTAATCCCTGATACCAAAGCGAGTGGCAAAAAGGTTCATCAAACGCTTTTTAACCTCATCATTCCCATAATCCTGTATTAAAAGTGAATATTCTTCTTTCAGTAAAGGGTCACTCTCTATGAATTTGAATATTAACTCAACAATATTATCGGTATATTGGCTCACTACCATGATGCCAAAAGTTTCAATCGACTTGGCTTTCATCTTTACAACTCACATTAAATTTTGGGACAGATACATTTCAATTTGCTCCCAGGCAGCATCTTTCAACACCACTTTTCTATCCTTATTCAATAAATAAAGTGTCGGAATTGCCTTCAAGTCATAGAGTTCTTTTTCCATCACCTCTCCATTAGGGCTATAACCGTTAATCCATCCACCGGGGATTTCATACTGTGCTTTCTTCCATTCAGCCAAATCGTTATCCGGATAAACTGCCAGTATTGTCAATTTAGGACTTTTAGAAAAAGCACTCGCGGCAATTTGTGCCGTAACTTCGCGGCAACCTGAACATCCCGGATTATTAAAATAGAGCAATACATACTCATTCTTCACATCTGATAGCTTTCTTACTTTTCCTGTTCCTTCAGCAAACTCAAAATTTGTAGCCACATCTCCCGGTCGGTTTCTTAGAGCCATTTTCAATCTGTATTCCGCTCTGACTTTATCTTCAATTCTCGCTTTAGGCGAATTAACCAGATATTCCAGAACCGGGATATATAGCTCTTCATTGCGCATTGGCGAGTTAGGGTCATACAGATATTTATCCAGTAAGCCGACAAAGAAATTCTGGACATGTTGGTTTTGTGATGACCGCTGCATGAAAATAGTAATCCCTTCTCTTGCTGTCGGCAGGGACATCCGGCTTGATACATCCACAAAATCCACAAAAAACTGCTCCGCAGCGTCGGGATTGCTGATAGACAAAGTATCAGTAAAATCGAAGTTGTCCCAATAGTGTCGAATAAGATAATCGCTTCTTCCTTCAGGAGTATTCAGGGATATTGGTATTTCCGGTAATTTGAATGCTGCTTTTACATCCATTGTCATTGTTTCTGTATTCTTTGCCTTCAGCTTGCTTGTTTTATTGTCACAATCTGTCAGAAGCCATATTATGCTTATAAGAAAACAACTGGCAATGACTTTTATGAATAACTTCTGCTTACCGATAATATTTGCTTTCATTTGGTTTCATATAACATTTATAGGGTATAAATATTCTTAAAATCCACCGGAGAATTTTATAAATCACGGAGAATTTTAATTGTTGCATATCCTATGCCGTCTTTAATCGTTTTTGGGTATATAAAATTGGGTTAGGATGAAATTGTATCCATAAAGTACGAGTGTGACAATCCAAACTCTTCTTTTTGCCGTTTTCGTTTTACTTATTCAATGATATTCAAAATTCTTTCAACTATCAACAACAAAGAATTATATGGTTAAAAGGTTATACTAGCCCTTTGTTACTCGGATAAAAAGGATACATTATTTAGGGATGCTACATTTTTAAATATTATATCGTATTCAACTGGTAAAATAACTTGATATTAAAATGTTTGGAAGAATAAAAAAGTCAGCAATAGTACCTAATTCGGTTACCATCGCCGACTTCATTTCTCACATTACGGTTATTCTGGCATATAAACCTCTTTATATGCTTCATTCATTTCAGCGACAAAATCCTTCCACTGTATCTGAAATTCATTCGGCTTCATTTCCGTTCTTGCTATTTTAGTTTCTTCAGACATAGCTTTTTGTTGGGCTTCAAAATCTCCAATAATAAAGTTATTGCCAAATATGCATGTTGGTTTCTCCAGCACAAGGCTATAAACTTTATCGTTATATGGAACCGCATACGATCCCTTTAGGAAGGATTTTTCATCTTTTAAAACAAAAACTTCGGCAACTTCGAAATTCTTGGACATTACCATTCCTCTTTCAGTTAATACAGGGTGCTCTCTAGTCAGCAATATGCTGTCGCCAGTTTGCGCTTCAGCTAGCATCATTTCTTCTTCATAGCCAGAAATGTTATCCGTTACTTTAATAGCCTCTCCAGTATAAACATCTTTCACATATTCACCTGGTTGAATTTCAGCTATACGCTTCTTCGTGCCGTCAGCCATCTCTATTAAGGTGTCTTTACCTACACATCCCCAATAAATATTTATTTTTCTAATTCTCTTGAAGGATGGGTCGGCATGATCTATGTTTTTACTTGAAATAGTGATAGGAACAAGAATATCAAGTGGAGCCCCTCCTCCAATAGCAACTTTCACTTTCATTTCGCAATAGAGGTCGAAATTCGTACCACTTACAAATGTTTTTTTAAATATTTGTGCTTTCCAGTCGGTAGGAAATACCCATGAAAGCACATTACCGTTCACGGTAAATTGAATGTTTGCATGGTTATTAAAAATAATGGTACCGAAATTGGGATGCTCTAATTCCAACCGGATGTTATCTGCTGTAGGAGGAATCGGGGTCACATCTTTATCAAATGTAGCACTACCTTCAAATTGCAGTTGTACTTTGATATTATTTCCTGCACTAGCTAAGGGGAAATAATAATCATAATCTTTATTAACTATACCCTGTCTATCATAAACGATAACAGTGTTCTGTCTTAAAGGATTCTTCGTCGCCTCCGGATGTGTTACCGCTACACTTTTCACTATAGTGGAAACTCCTTTAACTTTTATAACATCAGACGTATGATATTCAGCATCTTCTATTTGCTGACCTGTATCACTATATGTTAAGGTACTAAATGCCGAAAAGACATGAAATTTCCTGTCATTAGCTGCAATAAGGGCTTTTGAAGGTTGTTCCAAATACCCTTCTATAGATGCAAGACTATTTCCTGTAATAGCATAACCGTCGATTAATTGATTATTGGCCAAATCTACAATTTGACTCGCAATAGTCAATGTAGGATTTATTTCAGTACGATGAATACTCGAAGCTGTTGAGAGCTTTGAATCCATCTTAAAATTTACATAACGAATTTTTGCTGAATTTTTATAACCCGGTGCTAACATATCTGTCGCTATGGAACGACCTTCAGCTTTTAGTTTTGCATGATGTTCCCGAGTGTTACACATTATTTCGTACACAAGCGGGTATTTTTCTTTCAAATACTCTTCGCCTCCTCTAGCATCCAACATGTGTTGAAAATGCAGTGGATTACTGTAATCGAGCTTTAAAGAGCCACCATTCATTTTAACTTCTTTCAAAAGTTGCTCATTCGCAACTTTAATCTTCATTGTTCCCATAAATTTCATTAAGTTTTTATTGTAAATACTTGTCCTTCATTTTTGACAGAAGAACGATGTGATCATACCTCAAATAACAAGCTTGTTACTTGCATTTAATAATGATGACAATTTACAAAAATAAATTAAATTGAGAAACTAATTAGCTAATTTAATTCGTTGCAATTAGTATTCTTTAATTATTTATCAATATCCTGCTTTTATATTTAAAAACATAGAATTAGTTTTCTTATTGGCTGGATAAAATAAAGTACTTTTTAAATTCATCATCATTATATTTATCTGTAACTAATCCTCTACGCAAATCATCATTCTGCTATCTTTTAACACATCGGATACTCATTCCGGCATTCCGGCTTCCATTAAGCACAGTGGGAACACTATTGGAATTTAAAAGAAGATAGTATCCATTTTGATTATTATAAGAGGTACTCGTCCAATAATATCCTGCATTTTTTACAGTGTAGAATTTATTATCAGTTTCTGATCTGAAACCGGCGGCTGGGAAAAACAGGGTGGTAACTTCTTCTTCCGGAGTAACTGGGGCTTCCGTTACATCAAAGAAATGTCCAAAAACGCCATTGCTGTTTCTTACAAAAACATAAGGTGCTTTTATCAATGCATCAAAATCCGCTTTGGTTGGCAAGCGCCATGTCCCAGCAGGAGCAACTCTTGAACAAGGGTCTCCATTGTTGAGCGATGTCGCAGTAGGTGTTAATGTATTGAATGAGTAGTAATCCGGATTAGTTGTCGCATTCCATGTCGCATCGTTAACTCCTGTAAAATGATCTTGATTTGGAGTAATCGAATATACTCCATTAGCATATTGCAGGTCTCCTGTTGCCCATTCCACACCACCAACTATAAACCCATTTTTCTTTGTAAAGGCTACATTTATTTTATAGTTTCTTCCTTTTTCAAAATTGGTGTTTACCTTAACCTGTTTACTGCCTCTATCTTTACCCTCGATTACAATATTCCTTAGCGTCATTTCTTTCTCTCCAGCTTTAGGAATTACCGTGCCGCTATTATCTTCAAATATAAAGGCAGAATAACCCGTCCCCACGATTGAAGTATTTGCCGTAGAAGTACTACTAAGGCTTATTGTTCCGTTCGTATAAAGCCCAACAACCATTACACTACCAATACTTACTCTATTATCAGTAAAACCGGTAGCAGTAGCCGTAACTTCAACTTTTGCCATTTGTCTCATAAAGTATATCGGAATGATATTATTCTCCATCGTTACCAGGGAAGTAGTATGAGCAGTAGCAAAGTCATCTCCGTTGTCAACCAAAATGTTTTCTATGTTTTCATCGTAGTAAAAATTATTATAGGTGGTACATACGAATCTATACACCCCTTCTTCCAGCTCAGGCCCATTTTCTGTTGTTCCTCCGATAAGTGTTGTGGTTCCTCCATTTACCTTATATTGCCAACTACCCATCGAAGTACCGCTAGCATCAAAAACAAACATATTGAAAACCGCTTCGGTATTCAAATTTGCCCTTGTCTGGATTTCCTTTACAGGAGTAATTGTGGTTACCATTTCATAGTCCTCGTATCCGGGAATGTCCAAGTCTTGTCTTATAACTTCCGGCTCTTCAGAAGCGCTACGGGTAACATCCACCATATCCTGATAACCTTTCATAACCACCTGGATAGGAACAGATCTTTTCCCGGTCTCTGATGAATCTGCTTCGGCGTCTTTAGAACATCCGGTTAAAAGAGATAGCATCATTCCTGAAAGGAACATTGATAAATATGTTATTCTCATTTTTCTCATAATTTTCGTCTTTATTTATTCTACAAATAAGTCAGTTTCACCTTTGATTACTTTATACCACCGCCATCTATGTTCACGTTTGTGTCTTCAAAATCATCAATTGTGATACTACCATCAATACCACCTCCAGGATTAATGGGTGTTGTACGTGGCTTTTGAACAATATTGACTGTACGAGTAATAGCTGGTTCACCAGCCGTTGTTGCTATCGTAATAATAGCTGTTCTTGAAGTCTTTCCTGTATTTTCCTGTACAGCAATGGTGGATTGACCGTTTCCGGAACCCGCATTATTTATCACAGTTGCCCATGCTACATTGCTAGTCACCGACCAATTGGAATTACTTGTTATTGTTACAATGGAATTACCGCCTTGATATGTCAATTCTGTGGGATTTGCCGTAACGGTAAGTTCATTAGGTGCAGCTTGATTTTGCGTGAAAGTAATCTCTTTAGTGATTGCACCCACTCCGCCTGTGCTTAATACCACAGTAAAGGTACGGCTTTGTTGAACCTCATTTGGTGCAATCGTAAAGTTGATTGTTCCATTTTCCACTCCTGCATTAATATTAGGTGTAATCCAATCGGGCAGCGGGGAAGTAATACTCCATTCAGTATTCGAAGTCACATTTACAGTAACCACAGTGCCAAGAGCACTTAAATTCATAAATGATTCCGGAGTAACTGTTAACGCCGGAACAATCCCAAGCTGATTAATCACTACTCCCTGAGACTTACTACCACTTTCGGTCTCTATGAATACCGTGAAAGTACGGTTTAGGTTAGTAAGATTTTTTGCCACCGTAAAAGTCAGGCTGGAAATCCCCTTACTACCTTGCATGGCACTAGGAGTAATCCAGTCAGGAATATCCTTGGTTGCAATCCTCCATGTTTCAGCATTAGTTGTGATTTTAGTAGTAGCGGCACCGCCCAAAGCTGTTACATCGAATTCGGCGGGGGTAACAGTAAGCTCATCTTCTACTGCTTTCTTATATTGCACCCATCCTGTCAAACTAAGTCCTTCAATTTCTGCAACCACAGAGAAAGAAACCCGGAAGTCATTAGCCGGAGGGGCATTGTAACCACCCTTCCATCTGAAAAATAGATTGCGGCTTGCATCCCCCTCTATAAATTCCGGGAGGTTCTCTTCATTGAAAAGGATATTAGTGAATGAACCTATTTTTTCATATCCAAAATAAGTATATTCCACACCTGTCAAAGTCAATCTGGTAGTACCGCCATTATATTCAAGCATATTAACTTCAGCCGGGCGTAAAGACATTGTTGATGCTTTTGGCATGATGGCAGCTTCAGCGGCTGAACGAGTTAAAATCTTATTATAAATTCTTGCGACACGGCTTTCCGTCCAAATCAAATGAACATAAATAGAACTTGTCCCGTCCGAGATTAATACACCAGCGTCAAAGGCCGTTGCTAATGGGGCATACTTCCCATTGGCCTGTTTCTTATCCCAGTTAACATTCAAAATTGCCTGACCATTCTTTATTTCAATCTGAGTACTTTTAGTATCCAGGTTGCATACAGTCGGACAATTCCACTGAAGGGAAACAGTAGGAGTATTTGCCGAGATAACTATCTGTCCGGCCAGGCGAACACTGTCATCTTTTAAATAGATCACTTCCTCACTAACTCCTAATCCGGAGGTCGTAATACGGCTCATTACTTTCGTTTCCACTTTAGCCGCATTCGGCTCTGTGTCAAGCAATTGATCATTGTTGCAGGAACATAGCAGCAACATAATCAAGCCCAAAAATCCAATTGATAAATTCTTCATACAATTCAGTTTAAATTATAATTTAAATCCCTATTAAATACCAGCCTGATCTGCTCTCTTAATATAGTTATATCGGCCAGGCTGATCACCCCGCATATACCAGAAGAAAATAGACCTTGACCGGCCTGTCTTATTAGCTGGTATGACAACGGGAATAGGCGTGCCCGCTTTCCCTTTGCTTTCAACTAATACTACATTATTTTCATCTTTGGCTACAACGGTTAGAACAGCGGAAAGCGTGCCAGTCGTAGAATAATGGTACGTTCCACCACTAGCCGGAATAGTCATGGGCATATCATTAAATGAGCCGGACGCAAAGGTTTCCACAATCTGTCTTCTTGTTTCTATATCTGTCCAATTCGCATCATCCGTACTAAATTGGAATATCACCATATTGTCTGACAGTGACCTTGCTTCAGGAATCAGCAAGGTTGCCTTAGTAGAACCACCAGCCGCAACCGTGATACTTGTATGGGCTAATAGTCTCCCTTTCCCACTTACTGCCCGGAAGAAAACTTCACCCGCATAATTAAAGAATGTAGTGCTATAATCTCCTCCGGCATCAGGTATAACATCCTCCGGAGTAACGCCAGTATGTGAGGGCTTATCCCCGGGAACAACGCCGCCATTGCCATCTTGTCTTCTATCAGTGGAAACTGGCAAATTAGTCCAGTCACGATCATCACGTTTGTATTGAAATGTAATAGCCCGGGTCGCTCCAGCATTAAGAGGAACGTTCACCTGCGGTTGCTTATTTGTTACTGCACTACCCGGTGCCTGTGCCACTCCGTCCAACAATACTCTCATTTGCACATTACCTGTGTAAGTACCATTGAAGGTAAATGTATAAGTGCCACCCTCTGCCGGAATATTTCCCGCAGGCAGATTACTGCTTTCGTAATCAAGAGTTCCTTCAATGTCAGAGCCCGCTGCTGGTTGTGTATAACTAATACTTTTCATAATAACGTTATCATAACCTATCAAATAAGTTACAGTTTGATTGGTAGTTGATGTACTGGCAGGAATAGTAATAGTCCCCGTCTTCTCTCCCAAGGTACCGGCAGGGAAGTTGGTAATTGAACCGTTCAGATTGATCCACCAAGCAACATCTGTTTTCACTTTTACGGTTGCTGTTGTTCCGGTGGACGGAATCATTGCATTATTTACCGGATCGGAAGAAATAAACTCAAATGTTTTCCCGCTAATGTTCGGTGCCTGTTGAGTAAAGGTCAATGCCTTTTTTAATACTCCTTGCGATTTCACTAATACCGAAACCGGACGTGGGTCCGGACCAGGATTATCTTTAATGTGAAGGGTCAATGTCTTTATACCTATTCCTTCCCCGTATTCTGGCTTAGGAGAAATCTCTGCAGTCGTACTTTCAATGCTCCATGGCTTATTCGTTCTTACTGTAACACTCACTGTAGCATTAGTAGCAGGCAATTCATTTCCATCAGTAATTGAAGAATTTAGGAATTCCCATACTAATGGTTCTTCTACATGAATGGTATAATAGATATAACATGTTTTTATGATACCACCCGCCTTAAAATCTACCTTTGTTGAAAATTCAGTCTCTGGGGCAATCCCGTCAACCCACTTGAATTCGATGATTTTAGGTTCTGTAAGGAAAAGAGGAATTTTATTTTTGTCTATATTAGTTGATACAGCAACTAAGTTCTGATCAACAGACACGAACGAAGCTCCGGAAAATTCCACAGCTACACCCCCGCCAGTCACGATATCCATATTCACTTGCTCAGGTGTCAGATTGATAATTACTGCTTTGGGAAGAGCATCTTCACTTCTTGTTACTATTTCATTCTCCTTGGCTATTTCTGTTGAATCAATTTTATCCGCCCAAACCAAATGCACATATTTTGAAATATTTCCTGTTGATACGAGAACACCCCCGTCAAAAGCTATGGACGAAGAAGTATATGTCCCGTCTTTTTCTTTGGCCCACTTTACTGGAATTTTACAAACTCCCTTATTTGTTCTCAATGTGGTTTGAGTTGTATCCACATTACATTCCGGTGGACAATTCCATTTCAGTTCCAATTCAGGAGCTGAAGAAGAGACTTCCACATATCCGGCTATGTTCGTACTGTCATCTACCAGCTTTACAATATCCGAAACTACTTCCAAAGTGGCATTTTGTCTCGTTTCTCTCATCATTTCATCAATGTTTTCACAACTGGTGAAAAAATAAAGAAACGCAGCAATAAATGTCAAAATCAAATTATTTACATTGTTTTTCTCTATTCGCATTATGTTTATTGTAATAATCAATCCTTGCCAGTATGCCAAACGGAGCTGACAAGGATTGAATGGTTAATATAAGAGTTTACACTCTATTTCTTGACGCATCGGATAGGCATACCTAATGTTCTATCTATTTCATCCACTACCACTGCCCCGTATGCTTTATCAAGACTGAGAAAAGCATTATAAAAGTAATAAGGACCCTGCGAACCATTTCTGGAAGAGTAATAAGCAAATTCGCCCGTATTCACCACCACTGGCGGTGTGTCACCAGTACGCACTCCAACTGCAGGTAAGAACACTCTGTTAGGTTCGGTACCAAACCACATTCCTTTAGCAGCCTCATCCCAGGTAGCATTAGTATTGGTTATTAATCCAAATAATTCTTCTTTCGAAGGAGTTATCCAGGTCCCTGCCGGATGAACTTCCGAACAAGGGTCCTTTTTATAATCATAATCAGCCCGGTTGTACGTACCGACTCCTACATCCGATGAATTCCAGTCAAAATACGTACCTCCGGTCAAACCCTCATGGAATCCTTCTTGTGTTGCCTCAAAATAATACTCGCCTCCATCTTTATACAAATTACCTTTTGCCCACTTGAAACCTCCTACCGGGATATAATTTCGTTCAAACGCAACTGTTATCTTATAATTCCTCGCTGGATTCAACTGAACATCAGCGTAATTCATCACTGTGTTGTCGAAATTTTCCGCACCGATAGTCAATGACGTGAAGGTAATCAACAAGTTCCGTTTATTGGTAGGTAGAACAATCTGCTCGGCACTGGTTACAGTTTCATTATCCAGGGTATCCCAGCTAAAATTAGCACTACCGCTTGTTCCCGTAGTAGGTAATACAGATGAAGTACTGAAATCCCAGATAACATTATTATCATTCAGGTTGCTCAGAGTGGCAGCACAGGCAGTAATTGCATTATCAGCAAATCCTGTGGCTGAAACTTCAACCGTTACACGCGCACATTGACGTACATATAAGTTATTGATAACAAACTCTCCATCCGGACCCTCTTTTACCTCGACATTACTTTGGATACAACTCATGAATTCATCTCCTTGTGTAACGGTTAACAACGTAGAAGTACCGTCAAACAAAGGAATATCCTCATCCTTACCGTAAGAATAACATACGAAGGTATAAATACCTGCCGGTAGGAACAACTGTTCTCCTACCACACTTCCTTTCCCTGTTTCGTCAGTCTTATACTCCCCTTGTCCGGCAAAATTTGCGTTTGAAATTTCCCCGGTATAGGCCAATAGGCGGTAATGCGCATTAGCCAATGGAGAATTTCCACGCGTCTGAAGGGCACTAACAGGTGTAATGGTAGTCACAATATCATACCCCGTGTCCTTATTTTTATCCAATGGTTGCGAGAACACCATCTTGGGTTCCACTGCTCTTGTAGTACCTCCATCTGCATGGCCCACAGAAATCTTAATGGGAATCGGTTGTCCGCTATACTCTGACATTGGAATGTTGCCATTGGGTTCATCTACTTCGTTACTGCATCCCACCCAGAGGGGAAGAATGAACAACATGGTCATCCATGTATAAATAGTATGTTTTTTCATATTACTTAATTTTTTTAGTTGATACAAGCCGCCGGTAACAATTCCATCACCGGCAGCTATGGACTTACGCCCGTTAAATTACAATTCTTTACCGCCTTCTATATTTTCACCATCTTCATAATCACCTACATTATTGTCACCTCCTCCTACAGGAATATTCGAAGTCTGTACCCTGGTGTCTACAGTAGTCCAGTCTGTTCCGTTCTTCGAATATTCAAATACGACAGTTCGTTGTTCCGTAGCTTCATTGGCAGGTATTAACAGTTCAAACCGAATAGGCAGTTTGCCTGTTTGGGTGGCTAAGGTAGTTGTCTCAGTACGTGCGCGGAAGGTAATATCACCCGGATATGTCCCGCTGAATGAGCAATGATACGGGCCGCCTTCAGCAGGTATATTTCCTTCCGGAGTAAGTGTACCTACATTGATAGTGCCGGCAATCTGTGTCCTTCTCCCCATACTATTCCAAGTAACTCCGTTATCGAGACTATAGAAAAACTCAATCACACGGTCGTCAGTTCCCGTTAATTCATCTATTAATAAATTGATACTTCCGGGAGTAGCACCGCTTTTCTCATCAATCACAGTGTCGCCAGTCACCGCTTTCATAAATACAGTACCTCTATATGAACCGGAAAATACGCCTGACATAGTAATTCCTTCACGTGGTATATTACCTGCCGGTAACACATCATAATGGAACTCCGCTTTGCTTTGAACACGATTACTTTCGTTCAACGGAGCCCATGGCTCAGTTCCTTTCTTGTATTCGAATATCAAAGTACGGTTTTCGAGACTATTATAATTATTCGGTATAACCATAGACGGTTCTTTATTTGTAGTGCTTGGACTGGTTGCTATAACCGTTCCGTCACTCAAAACGGCACGTACCTGCAAATTTCCTTTATATGATCCGTGGAAATAGAATGTATATGTACCTCCGTCAACAATAATTTCACTCGGCATATTACTATTGTCATATTCCAATTCATCACCTATTACTTGGGTATAACTATAAGTCTCTACCAAAGTATTGTCATATCCCACTGTAATAATCACATTTCGGCTGGTTGTACCATCGTAGGCAGGAATTAACACTTCCCCTATAGCGTCTGTTGCTAGGAAGTTATGTTTTACCCCATCATACGAGATCCACCAGTCACGAGCCGTATCTACAGTTACTTTAATAGTTTGTGCTTCAGCACTCAAATTTCCATCTGCCGGGGCTGGTACTACAGATTGAATAGAGAAACTGCCTTCGGCGGATTTCTGGGTAAACCGCAAAGTATTCATCTTCGTATCTTCTGAATATACATCAATAAGAATGTTTCTGCTACTCAAAGAAGTATTGTCAGGCAGTCTGAATATCAATGATTGTTCTCCTTCTACTTTTCCTGAACTTGTTACAATAGAATCCCTACCATCTTCCATACGATAACGCAAACTCCAGATACGATTAGTGTTCACTATTGCAACTATAGTAGCGTCCTTAGCCGGCAATGGCTCCAGGGTATCAGGAATACATTCAATAAATTCCCAATCAAGAGGCTCTGGAACTTTATATTGAAAATAAGCATATTTGCTTATTCCGGGTATGGATAACCTCAGATGCCCCATAAAATTTATCTCAGGTGCTCCGCCTTCCGCCCACCGCAGTTCTACAACTGCGGGACTTCCAAAATACACTGTATTAATTTTAGTCATATCCAGATTAAATCCTTGTTCTGTATTCAAGGTCTGCAATTCCGCTTTAGCTAAATTACATGATAGATTATTAAAACTAAATTTAAGATCTCCTCCATTTTCCTTATCCAACTGGATTGGTAAATCCTTAGGTAGGGTAATCCCATCAGCCTTCGTATCCCTTTCCTCACCACTTCTGGTTTGGATAAACCTCTGTTCTGCTATTTCAACCATTTTCAGTGAATCCACTTCGTCAGCCCACACAAGAGGAACATACCGGGAATCACTTCCGGCAATGATATGCACTCCTGCTATATAAGCGGAATAGATAGGACCATAAGTTCCTTCTTTCAACTTTTCAGCCCATTTAATGGGAAGATTATACTTTCCACCAGACAATTGTATCTCTGTCGTGGTCGTATCCAGATTATATTCTGGTGTAACATCCCATTTTAGTTTTACACTCGGCATTTGTGCGTTAATTTCTAGCACCCCTGCCACATTGGTACTGTCATCCTGCAATCTCAGGAATTTCACCTGCGCCCTAGAGGGCATCAGTTCATTTTGCTTCGGATTATCATTTCCGAATTCATCGTTACAAGCAGTTACTAATAGTAATGCAAGCAAGTAAAGTAAACACCTTCTCATAAGCATGAGCTTTAAAGTTAATATTACGTTTAGAAAATTGAATGGTCATTATATACTATCAAAAGGCTATTGTATGTATACTGAAACATAGTCATTCAATTAATATATTCACAAGCATAACTTGTGTTATAATTTACAAATATAAAAATATTTTAATACAATAGCAAGATTTAGACGACTAAATTAAACAGTTTTAATAAAACTATTTATGCTATTTTTCTCTAACGCACCTAATTGGACATCCCTGTGCTCTAAACACTTCCTGAAGACCTACAATTGATGTAGTAGTAAATGTAGTTCCTGAAATTCGACTACTATTATTATTTCCCCATCGGAGAATAAGTGCTGCATTCGAAGAATTAAAATAGAGTCTCAAAGTTCCGTCAATATTTCGATAAGGTGAGAACGGGAAATATCCGGCATTGCCCATAGTCAATCCATTTGCTTCAACAGTTGCTTGGTTGATATGCGCCCCGTACCATGGCCCTATCATTCCTCCATAAGGTGTAGTCCAGCCGATAGGACAAGGATTATAAGCTGTTTTCTCTCTTGCATCGGTCAGCCATAGATAATTATTCACTAAAGTGTAATCATTAGTGAACCAATCACAACTATACATATTTCCGTCATCTGAAGAAGAAAATATACCTTTAATAAATTGGTGAGGGTGTTGTATAGAATATTCTAAATTATTGGCAGAGTTCAACTCAGCCAGGCAGGCGCCAAAATTTGGATGATTTCCTGTCAATGTAAAAACATTCCCTTCATGATAAATGGTTTGTTCAGTCAAACCTCCATCTGCCGAACCGGGAAATGGGTCTTTTCTTCCAAATTGGTAGAGCAATCCCACATCGCTCATCCTACCGTCTTTTGCCAATGTATATGCTCCCAAATTCCGGTCCATAAACGTAAAACCGTTATATTGATTCTCATGATCTGCTTTAAAATCATATATCTTCAATGCATCATTAAACTCAAGAACCGTATTATCCATAGACCATATATGCCAGCTCCATTTTATAACACCATTTAGTTTCACGGCAACAACAACATTACCGGAGAAAGTAATATCATTAGTTATTTTAATACGTAACTTATCCTGCTCATAATCCATTTTCAGATTATCTTTAGTCACATTAGGCTGGTCAGACCACACAATGAACGGTTCCAAAATATCACTGTTAGTGATGCGGGTCACTCCATCCCTGTTAGCTTGTATTATAGGTATATACAATGTCTGATTAGTTGATGTTGCAAAATCCATCAAGTAGCAGTTGGAAGTCTGGATATCGATAGGTACTCTTTTAACTATATTCCCTAAACTTATTTCAAGATAAACGTTATATACGTTGGCGCCAGAGTATTTCATCCTAAGAATACGCTTACTGTTGTCGATAGTCAGTGTTTCACCCGGCTTTATCAGATTGAGTTCTTTCACCGCATTTTCATTATCATCAATTAAATAAATCTGATCATTCTCGCATATTAGTCCGGCATTATCTATCAAGCGTGCCTTATAAGTGGAAATCGTATTTTGGGGCTTGGGGATATCGGCATATATCTCCAAAACAGGTATTGTGTTGGAGCCACCGTTGCTTACAGAAGCCAGCATTACATTCTCACGATTCAGTACAAGGCTGTATTGCCCGTTAGAAGCACCGTGGCCTGTGGTGATTTCCATATCATACACTACATTGGAACCGTCATTGGCGGCTGCTTCTTCCTCAGTGGCATAACCTTTGCTACTCACTTCAGTAATAGTGAACGCGTAATGTGTGTTACGTCGGAGGTTCATTACCGGAACATCTTTTGATGCATCCTCTTTTGCAGGCTTCTGATTATAAAATTCAAGCCTGTACCATCCCATGCCGGAGAGATTAACAAGAAGATAGGTTTTATTTTGCGTACCGCTGATACTATTATTATTGGTACGTGGAATAAAATAAGCAGGATTGTCAACATCGTTATTTGCAGGACCAACAATCTCTGTAAATGTAGTCAGATTGGGAAAACCGCTTTTGGTTTCTGCAATGTATCCCTGTGATGGAACATTACAGACCTTCCAGCTATCCACTGTTATTCCGGGTTCTTCACAGACTACACTGGCTTTGGCATACGCTCTATTCAAATCCACAGACATATTGCCACCATGAAAGGTTCCCGCCCCCCACATTATCATGCCCGATTCGTTGTTCGTATAAATGTGTTGTTCGGCAAACTCATCTATGCTACCCGCTGCCACTGATGATATACCGGCATTACAGCATACATATACAGTCTCCCCGGAACTGATATCAAACTTCGTGATAGTAAGAGAAATCTGATTATCACTCACAGTTGGTTGGGCAAATGATTGAAACTTGGCTTTACCGTCACGAAAAAGTACGACCAACAAGTCATCAATGGTATTTTCATCACTGATGCTACGGGTCTTGATTCCCACATCTGTAATACCTGGTAAACTCAGTGTTATAGTAGGATACCTTCCAGAAGTCATAGAAGACATTTGATCTTCCGTACAACCGCCAAGCATTAATAAAAGGCTGAGCCCAATAAATAGATTTATATAAAATGAGTACTTCATATTAATATTATTATGCGATAGTAAAATGTAAAGTGTATAATATAGTCCCATTCCAGGGCGGCATATAATCATTCAAGTAAAACGTGACTGTAGCATTTATTGGTAAAAGAATATTCAGGCCTGTCTGCGAGTTAAAAACAGGTATAGCTCCCAAAGGTCCATCAATAGATGAATCACCAACCGTACCGTTAAAGGTAGACCTGCCTCCAAATTCAAGTATTTGATCGCCTGATTCAGCAGAGTTGACCTTGCATTGATATGCCCAAGTTAAATTTGTATAGCTATTAACGTACAAAAGTTCCTCTTGATTTAAGCTTCCCCAAAAATCACCGGGAATAGTGTCTCCTTCATGAATTTCATGTCTGGCAAGAACAATTCTCGGCATGAAAATCACATTACTGTTTTCTTTTTTCAGTGTTATCGTTTTTTTCAAGTTACCGGTAGTAACAGTTACAATGCCATCAGGTATAACGGCATCTGATGTTCCTTGACTATAAAAAGTCAAGGCAGTATGATTATTTGTGATGGAGAGTGTCGCTTCTTTCACATCCTCATAGCCTGCTAAATAAAATCCAGTAGCTGCTTCCCAATTGACGAGTATGGAAGGTGCATTACTTTGGACTCCCAACACACCACCTTGTAAGTAGAATACCTCTACTTCTGTTTTATCCAAGTCAATATATGTATTTGGGAATGAGGTTTCTATTGACTCTTGATTCCATTCCGATATGGTAAATGCAACATCCGTAGGAGTTATCCCCTTCAACCTGATGGCCGTTTTACAGATTGAATTCCTCGGCAATATTGTAGAACCATCCGGTTTGATTGGCACGGTCCAGGTCGCCGCATTTCCATCTATACTTCCCTCTATCACCACCTCTGTTGAAGCAGCACTCCGGTTTTCATAAACATAGCTGGAACATTTTACCTCATCTGCAACCGTGGGAGTAGTATAAATATCCGCTGCTCCTGCAAATGTGTCCGAGTCCGGAGCAGCCGCATCGCTGTCCGGTGCAAATAGTTGTACCGATTGCTGGTCATTCATAATGCTCACTTTATTCACCTGCAATGTTTTTCCCGAAGCGTTTACTATTGTGATATCCAATCGGGAAACTACACGAAGCAACGGAATAGTTACTTGACTATTTATAGAGAAATTGTGGGCTCCGTTCGTACTTCCTGTCATGCAGAAGGGAGAATTAGGACGATTTGCGGCAGTATAAAAATACCTTTTCAAGTCCGACAGGGTAGTTTGCTCACCTATAGCCACACCATCAGGCAGGTTAGCAACAGCCAGCAGTTTATAACTTCCTTCCGAATTCATACCATGTAGCTTCAGCACTTCATCTGTATAATTCAGTACCAGTTCACTGCTGGCAAGTGCTGGGCTTTCCGATGTATAAAACAATGCCTTATCTGTATCTGATACATTTCCGGCAAAGAACCAAAGGTGAATGTTCTGAATTTGGTTCTCAGCCTCCGTCCCGATGTCAACGGAACTGCGCGTATCGCCTGCTGAGGTTTGAAAGCGCAGACTGATGCCCGATGCCAAACCAGGAGAATCCGGTTCGCCATCGGATGTGCACGAAGCAAAAACTCCGAAAAGCAGGAAACAAGCCGGCATAAATTGCTTAATCAATTTTTTTATCATAATATACTGTTATTTTAAATTTTACTATTTTTATTTGCCTAGACGGAAAAATCCGAGAATAGCGTCTCCAAGCTGATTGTTATTTATTTGTTGTTGCATTTTCAGTTCGTCAAAGTTATTCCGCCACGCCGGACAGCGAGGCTCATCGTCAAGGACAATCTTTATATAATCATCCTGCACCATCACATTGTGGCCGGAAAAATGATCAACAACAAATTGAGCTGGCAAACTGACAAAATAGAAGATTGCTCCAGCTTCCGGTGCCCGCTTTTCTTCCAGCTTCAGGTTACTGATAAGCTGGGTAAGCTGATAAGCTGAAAATTCGTATGCTATACAGTAATCTTCATCCATATAGAGATAAATCATGTTACGATTACTCTTTTCTATTTTTTTTATTTTTAGTGCATCCATAGTGATTTGATTTAAAAAATGGATAATTTCCTTGCACCGGTCGCATAGCAGAAAGTCAGAAGTTATTTACTCCCTATTTTCAAGTTGCTTCCATACTATTGCGGCAAGTGCGCCTCCGGCAAAAGGAGCCACGATAAACAGCCATAATTGAGATAAAGCTTCTCCACCTTGGAATAATGCCGGACCGATACTGCGTGCCGGGTTAACCGAAGTGCCTGTCACTTTGATGCATACAATATGCACCAATACCAATGTCAAGCCGATAACAAGACCGGCGAACCTCGGTGCATTATTTACCTTAGAAGTAGTTCCCAGCACCACCAATACGAAAATAAACGTAAATACCGTTTCCGCTACCAATGCCGCAAGCAGACATCCGTTGGGATACATATTGGCTCCCGTTCCTTCCATTCCTAATCCTTTAACGAGTATGCTCAGAATGCCCGAACCTGCCAGTGCGCCGACCACCTGTGCCACCATATAATATCCCGCTTCTTTCCCGCTCATACGTCCGGAAAGCCATACAGCCAAGGTAATTGCCGGATTGATATGGCATCCCGAAATGCCGCCAATTGTGTACGCCATGGCTACCACCGAAAGTCCGAACGCCATTGCGATAGTCAATACTGCGGCTACACTTGTCACACCGCCGTTCATTACTGCTGATCCGCAGCCCATAAGCACCAGCACCATTGTTCCGAGTGCTTCAACAAATAATTTCTTGTTCATACGTAATTTATTTAAGTTTAGATTGTTGTCATTCAATCTGTTATTTTAGTCATTCTTTGGATGTATAATGAAAAGAACCCCTGATACCTTTTATTCTTATCACTATAAGATGGTTTAGGTAGGCAGCAGGGGCTCCGAACAAAACAAACAAAACAAACAAAACTAATAATAGATATTAACTGGTTTATTCTACAATTACAGCTCTGCTAAGTGTTTCGTCATTATAATACATATTATCTACGCCACCTTTGCTTTCTGTTTTCAGTTGTGATGCTTTTACACCAAATTCTGATACCAGCGCATCACGCACCGCTTCTGCACGTTCCTTGCTCAGGCGCTCGTTCACTGCAGCACTGCCGGTCTTGTTGTCAGCATATCCCACAATAGTATAAACCTTATCTGCAGGTCCTTCTTTAATCAGCTTGGCAAAATAGCCCAGGTTCACGCGCTCTTGTTTGCTAAGGGTGCTCTTGCCCAGCGGGAATAGGATAATTCTCGGTGCAATAGCCAATTCTTTGCTCACAATAGTTTCGGCCTTTTTGTTGCGTGCTGCTTCCAGTTCGTCTGCCAACCTCTGCTTTTCTCTCTGCATATTGTTCAAGCGGTCTCTTAGTTGCTGCATATCGCTTTCGCTGATACCGGTTGAAACAGTGCGTACAGTAGCTTTCTGGAAACCACGTTGCTTGAATTTATAAGTCAGGCCCAATGTTACAGCAGCCAGTCCTTCCTTGCCGTTACCGCCAATCTCACCGTCAAATCGGTCGTTTACCAGCGTTCCACGCATTTCAAGGTTAAGGTCTAATGCCGACGACAGGCGGAAACGGTTGATAAAGCCCACCGTTGCGGCCAGCTCATTGGTTTTAGGCCTGTCATACGAGTGCATCCAGCCTAAGCCCACATAGGGAATAGCCGAATAAACACGGCCTTCACGGTAGCCGCAGAATATATCTGTTAGGTTGAACAAAACGTCACCATGCAGGTGCATCATGTTCCAATCCTGTTTGTATAAACCTTTATTGTTTGCTACTCCTTCAGTATATGCAGCATTCATCGTTCCCAAACCTTTTGCTTGCAAGCCACTATATTCGAGGCGCAACCCCAAACCGGGCGTAAACCATTTGCCTACGGCAATATCAAGTGCCGGAGCAATCCGCTTTCCGAAATCAGCTTTGTTGTCATTGTCGCCGAAATAAACCTGTGCTCCACCGCCTACGCTGATGAACCAGTTATCGAAGAAACGGTTGGTTTCTACTTTAAATTTATTTTCAGACTTGCTTGCTGTCTGTGCGTTAAGGGTTGATAAATTAATTACGGATAATGCCGCAATAAAACATGTTGTTAATTTTTTCATTTTCTTCGTTTTTAATTAGTACTTACAATGTAAAAACTTTCAGTTTTCTCCATGTAATTTTGTTGTTTGCTTATTTGTAATTTTATCATTAATCGGGTTCCACTTCACTTTCGGCATATAGCAAGTTCCACGGGATAATACGGCAGTTCGTCATAATACTGTTGGTAGTCTTGCCATACGAGATAGTGATAATATAAGCATAATTCGGGTCTATTTGATAATTATTAGCTGCATCCCCTATATTGATACGCCGCTGAAACCGCTTCGTTATCACATTATTACTGATAGGGCCTACTGCAAAGTCCACAAACAGACAAGTAGCCTCATTATTAATGTCACCAGATGGATCGTGGGGGAATAGTCTGAGGGCAAGTCGGTCGGCTGCAAACGCATCGAAGGGATAGGTGTTTCCTCCAGACAAGTTGGCTCCTATGTTTGCGAGGTTATATTCGCCGCCTTTCACATAATTATAGCTATTACGTTGTGGTTTATATTCATTCCCATCTTCCATGAACAATTTTGTTGTTTCCGGAATGTTACGTATCTGGCTTACAGATATCTTTTTCAACTCTATCCAGTCTGCATCTTCCGTTGCATCAAGACTGGTTTTGAATGTCAGCAGAGCTTTTGCATAAGTACGTTTAAGTACCAGGTTAAGTGTACTTTGACCGGCAGATGAAAAATTATAATTGGTTACGAAAGTGGACATCACAAAAGGTTCATTCGCTGTTGCATCTTTCTTATAACCATTGAAAGCGGTTATACTATCGTTGGTTGCATTATAGTTTGCATGCTGCTTACAAGTGAGGACAGTATTTTTTAGAGAACTTTTTGCGATGGCTTTCATAGCAGTTTCATCGTTACTATCCCAAGCAGCGTTATTCACTACTACATATATATCTTTGGGAGTTGTAAAGTCGGTACTACTCTCAAAGTCTTCTGATATTTCGTCCTGACCGATAGTATCAGTTTTACCAATGTATTTGACTAATTCCCCGGCATCTCCCGGTTCATAGATAAAGATGTCGTAACGTTTGATTTTCTCCTGCTCTATCAGGCCGCTGGTGAAAGCACGAGTCAATTCATTGCCGGAACGAACGGATATGCGGATGCTACATGTCTTGGGAATGTCTACTCCTGGAGTCTCCGTCTCATTACTGCAGGCTGCAAAAAGCAATGTCACCAAAGCTGCAATCCAATATGTTTTATTCAGAATGTTTCGTTTCATATATACGTTCTCCTTTTATTTTTTGAAGTTTCTAAGACAGCGGATGGGAGCTCCAATTTGAGGAGGGAATGCTTGTCCCGTATTAGTAATAGCACCTAAATTTCGAATAGATGTGAATCCTAAAAATCCATATCCTAAATCCCAAGCTACTATAGCAATATATAAACCACCTGCAAAACTTATATTATCGGCTGCAAACATAGTGGTAGGATTTGCTAATTTTAGATTGTATGCACCAAAATGTGTTGGATCGTTATATCCAAACTTGACAAATTCATCCATTATTTTTGTATTATCTACTCCTATAGCTCGTTGTAAGGTATTCCATTCTTCGTTATAAATATTATCAATATTACCAGGTAAATGCCAGCCAGCCGGACAGAGACTTTGATATTGACTTATATTTTTAGCAATTTCATGGTTAGCATCGGTTTCAGATGGTTCAGGAATTTGAGCCACCGCATACGCATTATATAAATATCCTCCCATCGGCTTCTCTGACGAAGTACAAACGCCGTATGCTCCAGTCTCTATCAAGTCGGTTATTTCCTTGTTAAGGCTGTTCATTTTAAAATCAACAAGAGAACTGGCATTGCCATACGCCAAATCCTGTATCATCCACCAATTACCATCCGCCATCAACTTGACGCGATATACCTTGTCATCTCTATCGTCCTGTAGTAGACATGTAGAACCAAGTGGGGCGTTTAGAGGAGCTTTCCAGTTCTGCATAGAAGGATATGTTCCTGATGGCTCCACCCAATCTCCCATCACCATAAAGGTAGCACGTTCACTTTCCAGTCGGTCAGTCTTGCCGTCCAGTGCTGTCACAGTTGCCACGCAATATACTTCACATGCATCATCCAGTGAAGTGGCAACTATTGTAAGTTGAGACTTGTTTGCTTCCGGAGTACTGATGCCGGTTGTTATTTCGGTTGTTTCGAAACTGAAATCCGCCAATTGCTTCTTGCAATACCATTTGAAATCCGCAACTGTCCCACTGCTACTCAATCCGGCGGTAAACACTGCGGTTGCATCGTCTGTTGTACCATTTAAGCCCACCCGTTTATCTTGTGGCTGCGCTTCCCAAAACGAGCCTCCGCCGGCGGGATAATCTGTTTTATTTTCATCCCAGTTTCTTACTTGTGCTTCAATCATTAATTTATCAGGACCTACATTGGCAGTAAGACTATATATCGTATTTCTATGAAGCGTATAATCACTTCCCGATACACTGTGGCCAATAGTTTCTCCAACTTCGCCTGAACCTATCGGTACAGAAATTTGAACAGCTTTGTCAGTATCTGTTTTCGGAGTGAAAAGGTAAGAAGGCAAAACTACAGTAGCTGTCCTTGTCCACACATAACCGGGGCTTATACTGTCGGGGTCGGTCAAAGGGGTGACAGTTTTTGTTCTTCTATTGCTCTCAGCACAATCGTATGGAATTTCAAATAAAGGTACAGCATCCGGAAGATTCCTAAAATTGACTTCCTGCGCAGGAGTGAAATTCTTCCCATTCAAAGTGAGAACAATTTTTACCGCAAGCCGACGATTATTTACAGTAATCGTATTCGCTTCTTTAGGCTTAATAGTCTGAGCAAGTAATGTTCCAAAAGTAACAAAGGTATTTTCTTGTTCAATTTCATTCCAAGGAATACGTATGCTTTGTAATTCATTCAATATTTGCACATTATTCAATGCAGTGGTTTGACTTGCAGGTTCGTTAGTTATTACATAAAAGTCTCTAATCCCGCTCATTATTTGGATGGTTACCGGATTTTCAGCAGGATTGTCTATCTTTTGGTTATATACAAGTTCTCCGCTACGACTGTCAAAGGCAATTATACGAATCTTTTTTATTTCGTTGTCAGAACCGGCTGTGCCGCTACGATTAGCCATGTTCATTAAGAGGTCAACCATTTCTTGTCCCCGTTCGTCCGGAGAAGGTGCCTCATCTTCATTCACACATGCTACAAAGGTCAGCATACAACATAGCATCAGACTCATTGTGCGTATGAAATAACCGTATATCTTTTTTATTCGCATATTCTTTAATATCTGTAGTTTATTATTTTCCTAATCCTATATCTCCGTTATCTATCAGTACCCAACCGTTTATTGCAATCCTTATAGCTATCCATGAATCTTGGTCGTTATTGGAAGAATGTTGGCAATCAAAATCAAGTTCAATAACGAAACGCTCCTCACGGTCGAGTTCTTCCTGTTTTGTATAGCGTTGGGAAATAAAATCTTTCATAAGTTGTTTGCGATAGACTTCACGTTCGGAACCGTCGGGTTGCAGACGGGTAATTCTTATAATGGGATTTGTGTCGGTCAGCAAGCGCATCACAGTGAAACGGGCTTCAAGGGTGGCTGCTGCTTCGATGTCTTCTTCCATGAATGCTTTTTCTGCCATTGCTCCAGTTAAATAAACCGGAATATAAGTAATACTATCGGCTGCTACAATTGAATTATCTTTCAACGCGTAAGTACTATTAGCGTCATCAATATAAATACGTGTCGAGTCAGCATGCGCCCATAGTGGACATAGTTTCTTTTTATCTTTGTCGTGCCAACGGATGGAAAAGTCAATAAGATTGGTGTTACGGATAAATTTGGCGGGTATCACCGAGTCTTGTTTGTAACCGGTGGAGGCAACTTCAAAAATGCCTGTCGTTCCCCAAAGCTGTGAGGTGGGATGTAGGGTAATAAGACTTTTACCGGCTCCGGCTGACTCGGAAAGGTAAATTTCCATCTCTTTTAAATGCGTTACATGCGGTTGGGGTATGGAGGGATAAATTGCAGTAGCTTTGTTAGCATAAAGGTTAGCCCATGCTTTGGCTACATAACGGCCGGCGGGAAGATCAACTGGCAAGCGGTATGTTCCGGAAGCGGGCACTTCGCTGTCATAAATACTTTTTTGCAACAAACCTGTTTCTGCGTCAAAGAAAAAGAGATCGATACGTTGGGTGGTTTCGGTAAACAATTCTTTATATTGTCCATTATCATCCTTTTGATTATGCATCGTAAAAGAAGGTTCGATCCACAACTTTCCTGATGCGGGGGGAGGGCAAAACTCTAAGTTTTCTTTAATGCAACTTGTTGGCAAAAAAAATACCAGACCCAAGAGCGACAACCCAATGATGTATCGTTTAATATATAACATATCAGTGTGTTCTGTTTTCTTTATAAATTAACATTTTAAAGGATGTGTCGGGAGTCTCCTCCCGACCATATCCATTATATAGGGAATCTAATTATGGTTTATTTAAGATCAAGGTCACCCATACTTACCATATTCCACGGTTCGATTACAAGATCCACTGCAATCCATACAGCATCCGGATTAACTTTTTCATTCTCATCCGTCGGTTCACCTGGCATTCCCGGAGCAATTAAACTTTTTACGTTAGCTTTGTAATAATGATTTCTCTTTGCTCCCAAATTTGCATCATCTAAAGGTGTCTTACCAATAGATACATAGTAGTAACAAGCACCGTTATCGTAAGGTCCCCAAACTTCTGCATCTGCATTATCCGCAAGAAAGCTAGTCTTGGCAGCCTCAGTCATATATTTCTTTTCTTTTGGAGCATAAAAGAAAGTCTGTTGAGTGGTATTCGCATCATCTATAGTCCAAGTTGGAGCCTCTCCAGGGTTTGCTGGAGCAGTATAAGCTGTTGCAATTGCTGACGGAATAAAATGTGCCTGAATAGCCATTTGAGTTGTATTCCCATAAACGTAAGTCTGGTTGGTATTTTCAGTAAAGTACTGAACTAAAGCTGTACCGTCGTCTTTATATCCTGTAGCAGGAGCAGTAGCCTGGGCAGGAACATCAATAAGAGTAGTATTCCAAGGATATTTGGTATAGTCTGTGAATACTGTTGTACCAGCTATATACTCCCAGTTCGGAGATTTATAATCATTCTCTTTTATGAAGAACATTTTGGTATTGCTGTTACGAATTCTCCATTTCAACGAATTTGCTACAAACGTACCGGTGCTTCCGCTCAAGTTTGCATCTGGAACAGGTTGGGTAAAATCAAGTGATGTTGTCAGTAATGCTTTTGCAGCCAAACGCTCCATAGAGACTTTAGAACGACCCGCAGCAGCTTCGGCTTCATCTTTTGTGGCATACAATTTGGCGAAAGTTTCTTCTGAATTGAACATTGTAAATTTTCCAGCTTGTGCCAAGACAGTAATATCGCCAGTATAAATTTTATTGGTGATATCATTAGCATTAAACCCATCAGGTCGGTTTATTACTACGAACAATCTACAATTTTCACCAGCTTTTCTGGTTACTGGAACTGCGCTAGTTGAAGTGTATTCAATGGTGTTATTAGCCCCGGCAGTTGGTCCGGTAAAAGCAGATTTATTTAATGCCGCAATTTCTTCATAGCCCGTTTGAGCACCATCGTATTCCAAGTAAACATGGATATTGTCAACAGCCGTCTCTACATCCTCAGCATTTGCGTCATTTGAATCAGCAGCTCTTGTAGTTGGATTCGTCAAAGAGATACTGAGATTCATCCATGCTTTTTCGCCAGTATCTATTGATACCGCTTCATCCTCGTTGTTACATGCTATAAGTGCTGTTGCAGCAAACAGCATAGCAAAAAGATTTTTTACTTTCATTCTTTTTTAATTTTAAATTAATAAATAAATTGTTTATTATTCTCGGTTTTAATTGAGCATATTAACCGGTAATTTCTTTTTGTTCTTTGTTTGTTATTAGTCGATAAATAGATTATCTCTTTATCTCTTCTGTTTCAGTATGGCCGCTTCATTTTCACGTTTCTTTGCCAGCTCTTCTAGGTTAGCGGTTGCGGCCTCTACGCCTGCCTGGCGGGCAGCTTCAAAGTATTGTTCGGCTTCTTCATATTCACCTTTCAGCAGGCACAATACTCCCATTGAGTTATCATATTCGGGGATACGTGTCCGTATCTTGACTTTTGACAAGTATTTTTCCGCCGAAGCCACATCTCTGCGAGCTAGTGCCGAAGAGGCCGCATTCAGATTGGCGTTGACATCTTCCGGAAACATACGCACCGCTATTTCGAATACCTCATTAAATTCCGGACTGCCCTGTTCGTATTCGCCCGCTACCATATACATTTCATTCAGGTCAAGTTGTTGCGGGCGTGTCTTGATAATCTCACGCGCTTCTTCAACGGTAAATCCACGTACCGTATAATCCACACTGCATACCGTTCGGCGTAACTTCGGGTAAATCTCCGTTGCCATCTGGCGATAGGGCACTCCGTTTGCTATAGTCTTCATTTTCTGCTCGCAAGCATCGGTCGTACCACATTGGCGGATAATGTCAAGCAAACGGTCTTTATCTTTAATATCCGATGCTTCAAGCAATTTTTTCAGGTTTACCCAATCTTCACCGCCACCTTCTGCTTTGATAGAAGTGTCTTGTTGGGCAAGTTTAGGCATCAGATAGTTCATCATCGAGCGGGCACGCAAATCAGATAATCGTAAGTTGGATGCTATCGATCCTTCAGGAGAAGCATAGCCTGTGAAACGGATACCTTGCACCTGGATATTCTTGTCCCCACGAATTTCACGAAGCATTGTCTCTATACTTTCCAGTTCTGAGGCATTATTATTCAGCATTCGGTATATTACAGCCGAGCCCATTTGAAAATCAAGATACACATCCTTTATTTCATTACGCTTTTTTACAGCTTCTGCCTGTGGGCGCAGATAGCTAAGTTGAGGTTGTGGGATATAGATATCTATGTTTTCCAATTCTACATTATCGAACACACGGTTTCGTGTAGAACCTTTATTTGTTCCGGCGCATCCGCAAAGGTCTTCTATAATGTCCAGCCGGGCATCTTTCATCCACTCCTGATAAGGTATTTCATAGTTATAGCGTATCACAGAGCGGTTGTCGGAACGCATCACTGCATAGAATTCTTCCTCTGCTCGTTGTTTTTTCTCCAACGAACGGGTACGTCGATATGCCTTATGACGGTTCTTGCCGTTCACCTGTACGGGTGGAAGAGTCAATCGTCCGCTTGCACCTTCAAGCACAGGTATCAATGTCAACGAACGCCTGCTACCGATTTTTAAATCTTTGACGGGAACATCAAATTCCATCTTTATGTAAAGAGAATCCCCTTTCTGAAAAAGTTCGGAAGGTTGGACAGAAATTTGTCCATTATATAAGGTACGCTGCTCCTGTGCATCACAGGGAAGAGACGTAAAGGTAGCCGACAACGCGGCCAATATTGGTAAATATAGTCTTTTATTCATGGCTGTCGGTGTTATTTAATAATGTATATAATAGAAACGGCGGCTTTGGTCGGACCGAAATAATTTTTATGCTCGTCTTTTATTTTCTCGCCACATGTTTCACATTTATATTTTCCATAATCTAAATAGGCATATCCCACGCCTAAAGAAGCTTCCAGGCTCCAGCGATTACCGAGTATCCATTGATAACCGTAAGAGATACCGGCTCCGGCCAGCCAACCCTGAAACCGGTGCTCGGACATCTGCCTACTTTCAATTTCAAACATTTTTCCGTTCTTAAAACCCCAGGGCAGCATACCACCCCAATTATATTGTCCTCCATGTGCATGAATACCAAAAAAATGTCCGTTGAATTTTTCGCATAGCCAATAACGGAACTCTGGCTGGACTAACCAATGTTTCATTTTACGGTTGTCCTCAAAAGTCCACGGATTGTAATTACCGGATACGTCAAGCGTCCATTTTTTCGATAAGCCAAATTCAAAGCCTAAGTTTAGAGTGGAAGTGGCATCATAAAGCAAGTTAGTTTTGACCGCTGCTTTTTGAGCCTGAACATTTCCCAAACAAAAAAATGTCATGCATAATGCCAACGTGATAAAATTTATTCTTCTAATCATATTATATATGTAGATTTATTTAGTAATCCGTTGTGAGTCTTTTGTATTTTGCTCATTCTCAACGTATTGAAGGGAATTAACAAACGGAAAACAAGAGTTAACAAAGTATTCTCTACTACTAATAGAGAAAGTTAAAATTTAGATTGCTGTGTTTCCTATTGATTTACAGCATATTAAGTTTATTATTTAGTATGAATATGTTTCAGTAATTATATAAGATTGAAATATAAATATTTGGATATAGTTATTATTTTAATTGTTAGGTAATTAGTTATATATTCTGCTGAAACAATACTGAACATTTTTGTATTTTAGGATAGTGCGCATAAATAAAATAAATAAATTAAAGTATTATGAGAAACAAATTACTCTACGTAAATGAACATTTAACATGTAAAAATTATGTATCAGATCATAAATGTTCTTTTAATTTTTATAGTTGGAATTCCGGTCTGGCTTATTATGATTTCAATGACAAAATGAACTATTTAGTTTTTGTTGTGGAAGGAGAATGTGTAATTACTTGTGGTCAGTTTTTAAACAATATTATAGCAAAAAAAGAGTTGATATTTCTACCTTCATATACCATACGTTCGATAATAGCAGAAAAAGACTGTCAAGTATTAATATGCAGTTTTGATTTTCCATTTGATGTTTGTGTAAAATCTACCTTGCAAGAAATCAAAGAATTACCTTCTGAGGATATGGAATATGATTTTTCTCCAACAACAATAAAAGAAGAACTATGGTCCTTTGTTAATTCATTAATCATGTTGCTAAAACAAAAAATAAACTGCAAGCATGTTCACGAAATAAAACAAGTGGAAATGTTTCTTTTGTTTAAATTTTTCTACACCAAAGAAGAATTGAAATGGCTGTTTTATGAATTTGGAAAGAAAGACCAAAGTTTTCTCTACTTTATAATGCAGAATTATAAAAAAGTGAAAAACATCAATGAACTAGTTAAGCTATATGGAGGAAGTCGTACCAACTTTGAATCACAATTTAAAAAAGTGTTTAATGAGCCTCCCGGCCACTGGATGCTGAAACAATTAGCGGAAAGAATAAAGTATAAAGCGGCCGATCCTGATATTACCATAAAAGAGTTGGTTGATACCTTTAATTTTAATTCAATGACACACTTCTTTAGGTTTTGTCAACGGCATTTTGGGTGTACTCCAACAGAATTAATTAACCGTAAGGGGCTAATTTAAAAGGTTTTATTGTTAAAAGATGTATTTTTGCGAAAAAGGTGATATCAAATATGAAAAAAGCTAAATGCGTTTGATTTTCTTTTTGTTCCTTTGCAAAAAAAATAAAATATTGAATGAATAAATGAACAATAAAGCATTAGATATCAGATATACTTTCTCTATTAGTAGTAGAGAAAAAAACTACCTTCTCTATTAGTAGTAGAGGATGAAATATAATTTGCTCTTGCTTATTGTTTACCTCCTATATCTACAAAGATAAGGTTTTCAGATTGAACTACAATGATTTAAGGCATATTTTCTTTTCTATACTCATTTTGCTGTAAAGATAGGTATCCACCAGAGATTTTCCAATGTATATTCAACATATCTTCATTTAATTTATCTAATATATTATAATTTAACTATTTGAAGCTAATTTGACAATAAAAATCAATACATGACCTATTGATGGCATGTATTGATTATATTACTTCAATTTACAAGCAAAAGAAGTTATTATAAACGCGAAACCTCTTCGTTTAATTTACTTAAAACGCTCAAATCAAGCTCTTTAAGATAAATAAGTGTCGTTTTCTCTGAAGTATGCCCAAGGCCGTCGCTTATCTGAGAAATCGGAGCTCCCGTTTCTTTAGCTATAGAAGCCCAACTATGCCGCGCAACGTAAGTAGTAAGGTCTATACCGAGTCCCACTCTGCGAGCAACTTCCTTTAAGTGTATATTTATCTCACCTAAAGCTTGTCGATATTGCCTGTATATAGTTTGTTTTTTCTCCGGATCAAGGAAAGGGAATACATATTCACTTTGAGAATTCCGGTATTTATCTACAAAATATTGAATCGCTTCCGTCATCTGTACTATAAGATGCTGATTGGTTTTCTTCCGCCGATATTCAAGTAGGGTATTATTAAGCTGCTCCTTTTTTAGGTGGATTATATCAACAATTGCCATCCCTCGCGTGAAAAAACTGAACATAAACACATCTCTTGCCAAATCTGTTTTGCGGTTATCGCTTAAATCCACTTGGGCAATCTTCCTCATATTCTCTTTTGAAAGGGCGCGTTTAACTGTTTTTTCTGTCTTAATTCGATACTTGAGAAAAGGATTTATCTGAGACACTTCCAGTTTGGCTTCTTCTGCACGGTTATATAATGCATGAAAATTACGAAAGTAATACGCTACCGTATTTATTGAGTTTCCGTTACCCAGTAAGAACTGCTCATATTCATACAAAAAGTCCGCATCAATTTCAGATAACAGCAATTTTTCATTCTGTGTGAAATGCATAAGGGAGTACATTGTACTGCGGTAGGCATTTGCCGTACCATATTTGCCTAATTTTTCTTTCATTTCAATTTGCATCTTCAGATAGACAAAAAGATAGCGGCTTTTATACCGCTGGTGAAAACGCTGACTGAAATCATCAGCAGTGAACTGGGGCTTATCTCTGGCCAGTTCCTTCAGGAAATTTTGTAATTCTGCCCGTTTCTTGCTTAGTTTCTCGTTCAGCTCATTCACATCGCGTTTCGTCAAACCCGCTCCTTTAACATAACGCACTTTCTCATTAGACTCGTCATACTGATTGGCTAAAATACAAATTTGGGTATAAACCACTTTTCTCTTTCTTTGTTGTATAATCTGGAATACTAAAGGATATTTACCATCTTTATACGCTCTTTCCTTGTTTAAGATTAATTTTAATGACGCCATAGTTTATTGGTAATTAATAAGTAATATTATCCTTAACAATTTAGCAAAAAAACACGGCATTAACATCTTTGGTTAGGAAAAGAAATAATATATAATAGGATTTTATGTTTTTTTATCAACAAGGACTTTATAGCACTGATAAACAGTATTATAACGCTTTTTTTATTTGTCCTATTTTCTCTCTGTTCCTATATATGAATTTATCCTTTTTTACCTTTCGTATGTGTGCGTAGTAGACCTCGCGTTCCGGCGTCATGCGTTTGGGTCTGTGACAATATAGCCCGTACCGGGCATATTCTTTTAAGTAACGCCGGAACTTTGGTTTCTTGAAAGAGCTATCCTGGCTGGCACGGCAAACCACCTCGATCAGTTCTGTCGAAGGTTCCTGGCTGGAAGTCCTGATAAGCGTATTCATCAGGATGCCATAAACAACAGGGGTTTCATACTTTAGCATGAAACCCAGTTTTGTCTCTTCGAACTTATATCTTTTGAACGTTCCCCGCGGCCGTCCGTCTTCCTTTCGTCTTTTTCCCTTCCGCCAGGGGCGAGCTTTGGTTATCCGTACATTCTTTACTTTCTTGGCTTTCGGCATGTGCTTTTGCGTTTACAAGTTCTTCAATCGGTTCAGGCAAAACCGGCAGAATAGGTGTTTCTGCCATACGTGCCCTGCTGTCAAGGTCACGTTGTACATTTAGCTTTTTCATGGTCATATCATATAGGTAAAATTAATATTAGTTGTAATGTTATACCATCCGCTTTCATAGATATGGATATTTCTTGAATTTCCCGGTATTACGAAAGAAGAGCCTCTGTTATGTTTATGATTATCGTTATAGTCGCATAATGAAGTCCGAAGCCCGTATTTCGGAGCGGGAATCTTATTGGGAATAACAGCAACAACACCGCCATTATTCGAACCGTCCCTGCGCGCTGTATTAATCGTCCCCTGGATGCATACAATGTTCCCGATCTGCCGGATAAACAAGTTACGTGTATCGGTTCCCGAACCGCTGTTAGACATCTGCATCCATCCCGTATCCGTTACTTTGGGCTCATATTCTGGGGCGTATGCTGCTCCCAGTGTGTAGCAAGCCTGTTTCCTGGCATCGGCATTGGGGAGCAACAAATCCGACAGTTTTCCGTCTTTACGCAGGTATGTGCCGCTCACATCGCTTTTTGATAAGACATCCAGTTTGTCCCGGAGCGTTTTTTGAGCTTCAGCCGTGCTCTTTCCTTGTTTTACCAGGTGAGTGATGTAATCTTGGAATAGGCTTTCTACGGAAGTGAATTTTCCGTCTGCTGCGGTTTTGCTATATACATTGATATTGTTTGCAATCGTGTTCTTTTGGCTCTCGTCATATCCGTCCAGTAACAGGCCGGCTTTCTTGTTAAGCTCTTTCACTACCTGTCCCGAAGTTACAAATCCCTCCACTTGCGAATGGGATACCCCTTCAGCATCTATGTAGGCAAAATTACCCCCCTTGATATTTTCCAGCTTCTGCTTCATCTCTTCTGTAAACGAAACACCATCATAAGCAGCATCCGCATTCAGTTTCTTTTCCAGCAGCTTGTCTATCTCAGTGGTGGAATATACACTGATATTCTTCCGGGCGGCTACCTTGTCATCCAGGTCATTCAGGTTACCAGCCTTATTCAATTTCAGTTCGCCCGTTCCTCTCTTCTCCGCATCGATATTCGTCCGCACCGCTTCCTGTTTCTGCGCTTTAAGTGCCGCCGCCTGTTCCGCAGTAAGGCCGTTCACCTCATCGGCGGTAAGGGAGACAAGCTCCAGCAGTTTTTCCGATACCCTCAAAAAACGTCCGTTGGCTTCCCCCTTTGAATATACATCAAGATTGTTTCTGGCAGTTCCCTTATTGGCAAGGTCCCCCAGGTTCTCCGAAAGGGTCAGTTTCTGTTTTAATGCAGCCGCCACGTCTTTGGCGGTCACGAATCCGTCACCGGCAGACTCGATGCTGCCCCCGCTTATTGCATCCAGCTTTTTCTTATAATCCGCAGTAAAGTCCTCCGTGGATAACTGTTTTCCGGCTACGATAGTCACTTTCTTTTTCAGTTCTTCCGTGAAAACCGTTTGGGTGACATAGATATTACTGATGTCCGTCCCGCCGATTTTAAGGGTTCCGGTAATGTTGACATACCCTTTCGCAGCAAGTACGATATTTCCCAGAAGGTTACGGACTGAAAAATCGAATGACTCCGTATCGTCATACCCTATACTGCCTATTATCTCTCCCTTACTGTCAGCCCAGGCATAATTATTGGTCAGCAGCATATTGTCTTTCAGGTAGGCGGTATTAGTAAGCACAACTCCGCTGCCGGTATTCCTGATAGTCAGTTTCCCGTTCGCATATAGGGTCCCTTCTTTTCCGTTCACCTGGAACAAAGGATGAACAGCCTGTTTCCCGTCATACACATTGAAGTTACGGAACTTGGTGGAACCGCCTGCCACCCCGGTTGTATTGATATTTATGGAACCGTTGTCTGTATGGTCGTCATAATTAGTAAGCGAGGAACCGGAAATATAGACAGCTCCCGCCTTGCTGGTGATACCAGAGACATAAGTGTAAGAAATCCCGTTTTCAGTAACTCGTGCCAGTTCTTTCCCTTGTTTGATAAAGGTGAAAGAACCATCCGTTCCTATCACGATCTCATTAACCAGCACCCCGTTCAAATAAGCACCGACGGCTGCATCACCGTTTGCTTTTACGATATTCCGCAGGGAGTACCCATTTTCAGTATTGACTACCGACACAGCCGTCTTGCTTTCTACATTCTTGTCAGCCGAAAAGTTTCCGGTTAATATTAAATCTTTCTTTATGGTCTGTTTGGCAAACGGGCTGTCTGCCAGTACGGCATACCTACCGAAAAATTTGTCTATAAAACGGGGACTGTAACCGGAAGTCATTTCTATAAATTGCGGCAAGTGACCGGTAATGGGGTCGGCAACGTCCGGAACGGTGTTACCACCTGCACTCAGATAGAGGCTCCGGCCTCTCTTATTGACCTCATTGGCATAGGTTACCGTTTCATTGCTGTTCTGTTCATAAATATAGTACGGCCATGTTGCATTTCTGCAACCTGAAAAATACCTCACTCTTTTGTTTATCCATACATATCCCGGAGCGATCTCACTGCCGGACACCTCGCATCCCGAAATGATAAAGTTGGCACAATCCGTAAATATGGCTGTCATGCTCAGTGCCAGTTCCTGCAAGTTCAAGATGTCATCGGCGTATGTATAGCGTCCGCCTGTCTCTACTACGAATTCTTTCACGGTTAATATATATTTGTGTTAGTATTAGGCTCTATTTCCTGGCTGTCTATTTTGACCAGGTAAGTTTTTCCGGCTATCTTATAGGTGTTCACCACATGGGAGAGCATATAGACAAACTCTCCGGTATCTATGGTAATGGGTGGTACGCATACCATAAAGCTTACTTTATTAATAGCCTTTTCTTCTGCCAGAAAGTAAAACTCTCTGGGTTTTTCTTCCGGATTGACGGTTGCCACCAGTTCATTGTCAAACCATACAGTAAAAGGACGGGCGTTGCGGGCTCCCTCATGGTAAATGTCAACACCCATGGGAGAACTTTCTTTAATGTATATTCCGTCCCGACTATCGGCAAGATATTTTCTGAATTTATAATTCAGATACCATTCAAACCACATCACTTGGCTTGTCATACGGGCCTCGATATGTTTTTCTTTCGCAAAGGTCACAAACCATTCGTTGAGCCTTTGCAAAGGATAGACAAGGCTTTGCAGGAAAAGAATATACTTTCTTCCGCTTAAAAAGTGCGGGACCAGTTGGTTTATCAATCGGTCGGTGGGTAATTTATATCTCATTCTACAATTAGTTTGATGGCTTCACGGAATCCCGGTATGTCTTTCTCTTGTCCTTCTTTGGATGACTCTTTCAAATAGCCGGAAATCGTGTGTGTCATCCTTCCTATTTTTTGGGGAGGCATAAGGTTTCCGTCCGTGTCATAGCTGGCAAAGAACACCCCTTGTTCCGGGTTGGTCGCTTCATCTATATGGACATCAGTCACATGTTCGGCATTTTTAATCGCTTCAATGATTTTAGAAACATAGATGCTGGAGTCAAAGTCTATGTTCATCATGTAGTCGTTCAGTTTTTCTTCAATCAGGTCATATATTTCAGTTTCCCTGATAGCTCCGTCGTAATACACGGACAACCTGGGGATTAAAATATCGCCTTCCGAACTGGTAACCTCGATACGTGTTCCGGCAAATTTGATCTTATTCAGGTAGGAGGTGATTAATACTAGATCATCCCCCGCCACGGGAGATAAATGTCCCTTTTCACCCTGCGCCACTTTCAAAATCAGCTTATTGTCAAGGTTTACATCACTGCTGCTTTCCGAATACGATACCTGTGAAATGATGCGTTTCGTTTCGTCAATTTCGGAATATCCGAAAGCCAGCCCGTCTTCACGCACGGTCAGTTCGTCGCCTTTTTGATATTGCAACAAGGCATTCACATAAAAAAGCGGTGTTCCGTTTACCCGGCTATTAATAGCGCTGGAGATATCCAGCGTAAACACATCCAGCAAAGTCTCAAAGCTGTAAATCACGGCGGCAAATGCCCAGGTAATCCCGTTCATAATGGACAGCTTGGAATCATTTGAAAATTCAGTCAGTTCCAATCGCTTGTTCCGCTCTTTAACGGCTTCATTATATATGTCTTTAATCGTTCTGCTCATTGGGCTCAAAAGTGTAAGTTTGGTCATTAATAACGAATTTCCAGTATCCCGCTTCATTCCAAGCCGGCTCATGAGTCAATATCCAGATAGCTTCCATGCCGGTACTGAGGATATAGTTAAGGTTATCGTCTCGCCGAGGTTCCTGATAGATACCGGTGGGAAGGGTAGTCAGGTAAACGTGACAACTTCGCCGGCCGTAATAGTGACGTACCAGGTTAATCAGATACTCGTCAAGCGTTTGTTGTCTGATTGTTGCTCCGGATAAATCAAGTTTCATAAGCCCTTTGTTATAAAGCAACGGAACTAAATTATCGGTTGCCAGGCGGGTTAAATCCATTTCATAGGTATCTTGTAAAAGACCGAGAAAGTCAATCGCCATATCCCCGCGTTGCAAGATAAATTTTTCAACCGGTAACGGGCGAAGCAGGTAAATGGCAGAAGCGGACATTCCACTAAGATTTATCTGCTTCGCCGACACATCACCATAAAGGGTGATTTTCCGCTTGCCGGAAAGCGAATTGTCAAAAGCATGGGATACTTGTTTCAGGTCGTTTCCCAAAGTCAGTGTCTCTATTCTGCTGTTATCTCCCCAGTCTATTTCCAGCGTTCCGCCACCGCAAATCTCAAAACAGGTGGAGGTCCGGCTGGTTTCCAGATAAACTTCAACTAACTTAGGATATTCGGAGGATTTATAATACACGGTCCGTTCACCGTTAGCGGGCTTAATGCCATACATCCTGTAGTAAGCTACTGCATCTGTATCGATCACAAAATCATCCGTATAGGTTAACTCGTCGCCGCTCTTCAATTCACCCTGCAGAGAGAGGGTCGAATTACATATCAGCAAATCCACAATGCCTTCTATCGAACCATGGATATGAAGGGCTACATCAAATAGGTTTTGCCCTTCACACACTATATATTTACCCATTCTCTTTTTCTATTGCGTCTAAATAGAGTTCCCCGGTCATAGAATCCATATAGGCGTTGTTAATAATCATTTTGTCACCTTCAAATTCGCTTTGCAACTTTGCTGCCAGCCCGGTATTTTCAAAGTTTCCGTGTAAAAAGTCTATTAAGCCCACCCCGCTACTGGGGTACTGGTATAGGTTGCCTGCGGAAGCTTTCAGTAGAAACACCTCATTTTGTCGCATGGCGGCTTTTATCTGCATATCCGACTCATTTCCGCTGAACAGGGCTAAATACCCATCTCTGATTATCAGGTTGAAATAGCAGTTTTCATTCAGTACCCGGAATTCAGACAAACGGATGTTCATTTTTTCCCCTTGCTCATCTTCCCGGAAAACGGGGAACCATATCCGGTTATCGGTTCTGTTTATCAGATACTCCACTTCTCCGTTCGGGTTATCCTGCCGGAAACGAACCTGTAACTCCTTGAATTCCGGTATATAGGGAATATATACACGAATGCCGTTTGCATCCTTATATCTCATCCCGAATCCCGCCGGAACAACAACCTCCGCATATCGGTAGAGATCGTTGTCCGTGCCGGCAACGCCGTCCAGTAGCGTAAAGTCGTAAATGGTCTTGTTCGTCAGGTTATCGGTCGTATGCAATTCTCCGTACACCGGGTCAACGGCAATGTCTTGTCTTGGCATAACAATGAAATTAGCAGTTAATAAAAAGCCCCGGTACTCTTTCGTGGAGAGTGACCGGGGCTTATTCACTCTATTAAAGATTAGAGTGTAACAAACTCAATTGTTTGGTGGCTTTTCAGTCATTGATAGCGTTGTAGATTTTTTCAATGCACTGCCACATGTCGTCCTGGAGCTCCTCGTCGGACAGCTTCTCGCACGATTCTTTCAGATAGGTAAGTTCATCCGCACTAAACTCGACATTCAACGGAGTGTCCTTGGTTACGTCCCATTCAATGCGTTTGGTTTCCTCATTTTCGGTAAGTCCAACTTCCTGACGTTCGTTTTCAGAAATCTCTATTTTACGGAGAATTTCCTTTTTCAGGTTGAACTGTTTGAAGTTACCCTTTTGAGGTAGAAAGGTCGGAATGTAGAGCCGGTCTTTAATTTGTAAATCCATTGTCATTCATTTTTATGTTCATCAAAGAATAGAAGGCAAAAGCCGGGAATGTTTACTGTTTCGGCGTGTTTTCCGCTTCTGCTTTGATTTCGGTCACAAAATTGTCAAAGTCCTCAAAGTACGGGGTTAATTTGACTTCTGTAGGAAAGCTGCATGAAATCGTTCCGTTTTCCAGATTAATACTACCTATGAATTCTTCTCCGTCAGTCCGGAAGACCGTTACTAAGACTTTTTGCAGATTACCGGAAATAACATGGTGCTCAATCAGATAATTGCCATTTTCTGTTTTTGCCGTTAAGTTTTTAATCACTGTCACACTGGTTAATTGCATCATAATTTTATGGGGTTATATGATAATGAATAGGAAAAGCGGAAACAAAACAGGTGGTTTTACCACTTGTTACGCCCCATCACTATGAAATCAAAAGCTGCTTGGTCTGCTTTACCGCTGGAACCTATATTCTGGATGACAAAATAAGTGGTCGTTCTTTCCAGCAAACGGAAGTAACCATAATAGATTGTACTGGACCACAGCATTCCAATTACAGTATAGTCCGTGTGCCCCAAATAATGATAAACTCTGTATTTACCGTCGCCGATATGTGAAAAGGAAGAAACCGTCATGCCGTCTCCCCAGACTTTACGATAGTAATTATTATACCCGACTTGATACTTGCAGCCTACATACAATACACCGGGCACGCACCATCTTTCTCCGCTTCGTTGTCCCAACTGCATCGGGCCGTATGCTTCTATAGAATATGTCGAACCGGCATTTGCTACAATATAAATTCCCCGTGCTCCTGATGAATAAGTCTGTATGGAAATACCGGTTTTATTCACATCTGAACGAATGGAGATAAGGCTGCCTGTCGTATTCAGATACAGGCTGCTGCCGCTTAATCCGGAAAATTCAATGGATGCCGTTGTAGTGCTGTTCACCAGCTTCCCGCCTGTGATATTGAAGTTGCCTATTTTCCCGGCCGTGGCTGTGATTGTTCCTGTCATCGTCACATTTCCGCTTGTATCCCAACTAATGTTCTTGTTGGCCAGCCAGCCGTCGCCACTGGCACCGAATTTAATCTTACCGGTGCCGAAAATTGCGCTACCATCCGTATTAAGTGCCCAGTAATTAATAGCAGTATTACTACTGTTACAGTTATATATATAACCATTGCTTTGTATGCCTATGTTGTGCCCGGGCGTAACATTTACACTATATATGGCGGTCCCGTTAATCGTAAAACCTCCGATCTGACCTTTGTTGAAAGTACAGGTCAGTCCATTCACCGCACCGGCAGTAACGACACTTGCCTGAATACTGCCTACATTAATTTCATTGGCAGTAATTGTCCCGGTGGCAATTTGGGCTGCTGTGATGGTTCGTGCAATGATTTTATTTCCATGTAGGCTTCCGACTGCTATTCTATCGGCATTGATCGTACCTGCTGTGATTTGGTTGGCATTCAATGAGGCCGTATAAATTCCATTTCCATCTATGGTAGTTGTGTATTTCTCTGTACTGGTTATATCGAACACAGTGGCGTAAGCAACATACCATATTACTGGGGTAGATGCTGTTCCTTGTATTCCATCTAAACAAAAGAAATTTGTAGAAGAGAAATTATCAGTTCCGCAATTAACTTTATAAATATATTCGCACCAATCGCCAGTACCAAGAGTCGGGGTTAGCCATTTACTACTGCCATTTGTTCCAATGCTGTTGGAAGCCCAAGCGATATTTCGCTCGGGAGGAATTTTAGCTATAATGCGGCAGATAAAAATCTTTCGGAAACTGCAAAGGTTTGCAAAGCAAAAGCCTCCATTGGCAGGGGAAGAAGCGCCTGCTGTTTGTATCTTTAAAACTTGCTTACTGTCATTGGGAGCATTGCTGTCTGCTGTACGGGTAACCGTAACGGTCCCATTCCCTAGATTATTATACACACCTATATTATTATTTCCGTTCCAGAATGTAGGATCACGATAGAGCATCCTCCCGAATGCCATTGCCGATGCCAGTTCTTTTGCTGCATTGGTTTTCGCTGTCGCATCGCTACTGGCCGCATTGATAGCTTCGTTTTTTTTCGTATCAGCATACGTCTTGGCAGAGTTCAGTGCATTGGTAGCCGCATTTGTCCAGTTTAATGTGACGGATGAAGAAAAAGTAACTGTTCCTGCTGCATTCCAGGATATGTTTCCATTCGCTATTTTACCTGAACCGTCATTATTTAGTCTCCATCTTTCCCCATTATATATTGCCCCATCTGACCCTAAAGATACATTATTTTTCCAGATACGTGTATTGTCAAAACCCCATCCTGCAATTCTGTTATATACTTCCTTACTCCCGGACTTGGTGTAGTTTGCCGACAGACAAAAGTATTCAGTATTATCCCACGCCAGCATCTGAATACCTACAAACCCTGTTTTTACCGTGTTGCCAGTGGCAGCAATCTGTCCGAATACAATATGACCGGCATTATTGCTTTGATGCCAAAGCAAGGAAATTCCGAATGGTTTATATGAACCCTCATACCAATACCCGCTACCGGTAGCGACTGAGCGTATCTGTAAGGGCGTAGCTCCTGCCGCTCCAATAGACCCGACGCTCATATTATCCCCGGCAATTGTAAATCCCCCGATTCTACCTCTGACAAAATTACATGTGAGGGCGTTTACCGCATCAGCCGTTAAAACGCTGGCTCTAACACTGCCCACATTAATTTCACCGGCTGTAATGGCTCCCGCAACTATCCTGTCGGCTGTAATGGTACGGACTGCAATCTTTGCTGCTGTAATGGTGTTAGCCGCTATTTCGTTAACTGTAATAGCTCCTGCAACAATGCGGTCTGCGGTAATGGTACGTGATGCAATCTTTACTGCCGTAATGGTATTTGCCGCTATTTCGTTAGCTGTAATAGCTCCGGTCACGATTCGGTCAGCGGTAATGGTACGGGCTGTAATCTTATTTCCGTTTAAGGAACCGGCTGCTATTCTGTCTGCGCTGAGCGTTCCGGCTTTAATGCTTCCTGCATCAATACTGACAGCATTGATCTGCGTAGCTGTTAACGTACCGGTATAAATGCCATTTGCGTCTATTTTGGTCAGCTTGGAATACGAAGAGCCACCCAAAGCTGTCACAATAGAGTTGATGGGAGTTGCCCAATTCAATGTGACGGAAGCTCCGAATGTTACATTCCCGCTTGCATCCCATGAGATGTTACCACCCGCCACCGCCCCGGCGCCCGTACTATCCAGGTGCCATTTAAAGCCGCGGATACCATTGCTGCCTATGGTTATGGAACCCGCCCCCGAAGTATAAGCTCCGGAAGTATTATTTTTCGTACCCCGGTATATCGAATCCGAATCGATAGACCATCCACCGATTTTACCCCTGACAACATTCAATGTCAATGCCTCTATATTCCCGGCTGTGATAAGGGAAGCCTTTAAAGACGCTACATCAATCCGTGCGGCATTGATTGTACCCGCCACGATTTGGGAAGCATTTAACTGAAGGGCGTTTACCGTACCGGCAGACAAAGTTCCGGTGAAAATTCCGTTTCTGTCGATAAAGGTAGCGCCAATCCAGGCGAGTGATACGTCCGACCCGAATTCAACACGTCCGGTAACAGCATTATACTTAATGTACTGGTTACCCCGTCCTAACTGAACATTCCCAGTGTTATCCAGAGCGAATGTCCTGTTACCGTCCTTAAACCCGTACACACCGTTGATGACCTCTGTTGTCACGCTCCCCGAAGCATTCAGGGTACTGAGACTGAAACATCCGATGGCCGTTCCCGTAATAGTTCCGTTAGCGTTTTTTGTACCCGCAAAGACTTTAGGCGTAATCACGCTACTGCTCCCGATTATAGTCTTGTTGCTGTTCCAGTCCTGTACCCAATCAAGCATATTGGCGTCCGTACCGGGACTTCCTGCCGGACCGGTTGCTCCGGCTTTAGCTTTCGACCAGCTAAATGAAACCTGATAAGTCACTCCGCCAATGATAACAGGAATGGCAATCAATCCACTGTCAGCCAAAGTGGTTGTACCCGCAGCAATCGAATAAGTAACCGTCTTGTTTGTGTTGTTTACGGTAATCGCTGAAAATCCGGACGGTTTTGTAATAGCACCAATAGTAAAGTCCGTAATATTCAGATCGCCGAGCGTAACCTTTAGGATGGATGAAAATGATACGGCAGCAGAGATTATTCCATTACTCTGTGCCGTAAATACATATTCGCTGACTGATTGGTTAATGGTATAGGAGTCTTTTTGAGCAATGACAGCCGCTTGCCCGGTAGCTATAAGTTGTTTTCCCATGAATAGTGTTTTCTTTCTCTAAAGAATAGGGTAAAACAGCTACTCCCGTTTAGGGTTAAATGGTAAGTGGTTCTTTTACAGATTACAAGAACCCCAATGTTCCCCTAAAGTGAATTATTTTTCAGTTATTATTTCTATGGCTATATACTAATGATTAAGATATTTTAAATTGAGCCTTTAAGAACATTTCCTTATTGCCCGCTTTAACCTCCTTTACAACCCGATATAATCCTTTTTTGTAATCATACTTGTTTGCTTGTAAATCAATGGTATAATCCTCACTGCTATCGGGAAGTACTATTATGGCTATTTCGACAAAAGCATAGTGCAAAGGGAGTCTTATCCATTCATTCTCGGTAAAATATTCAATATAATAATCAACTCCTGTCAGAATATCTATGTTAGAATGATTAGTGATGCGTACTTCTATTTTTGAAAGAGGAAAATGATATTCATCACGAAGGGTTATCATTGTAACCTCTTCCTTTTTTTGCTGTATCTGTTGTTCTTTTCTTGCTGTTGTATCATTAGGGTACGACATAATATCAGTCTTTTTTTTATTATTCTGGCAACCTGACAATAGCATACAAAGTATTACTGATAGTATAAGTTTCATAAGATGTCTATAATTATAGTGCTCTAATAAAAGGATCTGACTAAATTTATTAGCCAGATCCATTCTGTTTTAATATCGAGAAACATTTAATGTAGATAGTACGTAATCAGCTTTAGAAAAGTATTTCACTCCATTTGCTTTTCCTAAATGTATTCCGACTGTATATCTTTTTTCTTCTTTACTTATGTATGTATATATAATACCTCCACTATCTCCATAGTCACTCGTATAGTTTACAGTTGTAAGATTGGAATACACATAGCCGTTGAATACTTCTGCAGCATCTGTACTTATAATATTTGAACCTTGTGCCCCAGAAGTAGCTCCTTTTAAATTCACGTATGTACCGGCTCCAGGTAAACGAGTTTCTGTTGACAATTCATTAAGTGTGCCTACAATATAATTACTCAGTTCAAAAGAGCTATTTGTCGGAACAAAGGCAGCATCAGCATAACCACCTTGTTTAGAGATGGAACAGACTCCAACTTCCGATCCGGAATTGTAGATTTTGCCTCCAGTTGGAACAACATGTCCGGCAGTGACCATGCCTTTGCGTTTACTCCCTGAATTTTCAACAGCTCTGAAACCGTATGAACCATAACTTGTTGATGTTGTATTTATAGATGCCATTCCACCTGGATATAAAGTGCCGCTCTCAATATGCCCTTCTTTTGACTGGAGGAAAGAGATACCAGGATGATCTATAACATCTCTCTTAAAATCTGCAATAGCTTGTTCATCACATTTTTTTAAATATACTTCTACTTTATTTTCTCCATCAATAAGTGCTGCTCCTGTTACGTTTTTCTGCACAATCAAATTATTGCTTCCAAGATAATTGCTAACAGATTTTACTATATCTTTTAGTTCTTGGTATGAATAGTTGCAAGATAGGTATATTATCTTATTATCATTGGATATTGCTGATATTTTTTGGCGGCCAGTATTTACATCTCCCTTTATAAATATAATTAATTCTCCATTAGGAGTTATGTAAGAACCGCCATAATACTCAGGATTATACAGGCTCTGTTGTACTTCGTGTACTTGAAATAAAGTTTGAAAGTATCTTTGCATTAATGGAGTTTGCTTCAGCTTGGATATCAGCTTTTAACTCTTTCACATTAGCAACCGGGGATATAGATGGAACATCCATATTATCACTCCACTCATCTTCTGAACAGGCACTAAAACCTGCAACACATAGTAAAATAACTAAAAAGGATACGAGTTTTTTCATACTGCTTGGATTTAAAGATTAAACAATTTTTAAATATACAATAAAAAACTTTAGATCACATCATAATAATGATTTTTTTACCTCAAAGGATGGTTATAAAATGTTAATCCAAAAAATAATAAATATATTATATTGGTGTTTTTAGGTCGAAACCTCACAAGTCAACATTCCCTTACTTGTTATATCCGTCTTTAATACTACAATCGACTTGCCTGTATAAGTCCTTATAACCGTCGTTCCCGAAGCATTCCACAATTTCCACGTATAAGTGTATTGAGCCCCGCTACTATCCAGTTCCTTCCCACTCCGATAAAGAACAGCCGTAGCATCCACATCGTTATTATTATTCTTAACCACCAATCCGCTACGGCTCACAATATCAAGCCTCACAGGTGACAGGTTCTCTTGCGCTTCTTCAGAAAGGTCTTCCCACCGTATAGTTACATCCTGAAGGGTGATCGTATCTTTCGTCCATGTGAAACGTCCGGATGCAAAATGTCCGGTTCCGTCCGGATTAATCACGAAAGACCGGTCTCTGGAACTGATGGAACCGTTCTCATTCAGTTTCAACAAGGGATTCTGAATGGTTCCGCCTATGCCACCTTTGTTAAACCATGCCCCATAATCTTCCGTATAAGCAAGCGTGCCGTCGGTCGGTTGATATTGCGAAGGAGTAGTACCCGCTTCCAGTTGGGGCGCAGATACAAAAAGGTCACCGGGCAGATTCTTAAACCAGACAGATAATTCCGATTGTGAGGAGGGTTTAACTGTAAATGCCACCCGGTATCGTTTCCATTCATTTTCACTATCGACCTGTATATCCTGAATGAAATGCTCGTCCTGATAGACTGAAACATTCCCGGTTGTTCCTTTTATCCAGATGGAGAAGCAATACTTCTTATCCGTATGGGAACCACGCCACTCACCAGATTGCACTTTCAACTGTGTATCGCCAATGATTCGGCGAACATCACCTATGCCCACAGGAGTAAATTCCGGAACAACCCGGCTATCTGAGAACTCACATGAAATACTATTGAGAATGACATTCTTATGAATTTTACCAACGTAAAAAGTTGAACTAAAACCGTTTTCATCCCCGGCCGTAAGCGTTCCTGCAATGTTCACATTTCGGGTTGCATACAAGTTTTGAAAGTAAGCCCCATACCCTTCTAACACACCAAACACCGGGTCTACGACACCTTTTATTTTCCCGACACGTGCTTTGGTTGCACCCGCAAAAGTTGATATGTCCGATTGTCGGATGATATTCAGGTCGGCTATCTCACACCAGTCACTTTCATTTATTAGCAAGGTTGTCAAATCAAGCAGGAAACTGCGCTGATAGCGTACAGGATAATCAACGGAAATCAAAGACAATTTATATTGCCATTCCGTATCAATATCAATCCGGTCATTCCCATCCATTTCTGTTCCATCTGTATAACCGAAACTGAGTGGAATATCCGTCATCGTTTTAGATGCCCGTATTTTATAGGAGATAAGAAGCCGTGCAGGATGCTCTGGGCATTTTTCAAGAGACTGTTTAATCCCCAATACCTTGTTTCCTGCATTTGCCTGGTTCCGGGTAATCCTGAATATCCGACTGGCTTCCTCTGAGGAGGATTGGTAACGCGTGTGTAAACATTCTGCCCCGATACAGGCATATTTATTCATATCAGGTACATCAGTCTCTCCACCTCCCATATACGGATAACATAGGGACTTCTCAACAGCCATTCCGTCAATTACATCCATGTATGGGGCTTCCGAATCCGAAGCGGTCAGATAGAGTGCCCCGCTCCGGTCAGTATCAAACAGATTGGTTATTCGGACAAAATCCAACAGTTCTCCGCTTTTGGGTTCATTTCCTTCGATCAGAGCCCCGATAAAATAAGCCGACTCGCCTTGACCGATAACATCGACACCTGTTTCCGTCACCACCATCAGGGAGTAAATCAGGTTTGGGTGGTCGAAGTACTGCCGTCGGACAACATCCCCTACACGAAGCCCCTGCGTCTTTTTCGATTGCGGGTCTATTAAAATCTTAAAACTTGGATAATTGAATTTAGACATGAATCAGATTATTTATAGTTTTAGTACAGTGTCACCCTGGCAGGCATCGCTTACCCACAACGAACCGTTAGTTGCCGCACTCTTCTGTACTTCTAATTCGTATGCCCGCATTTTTTTGCGGATAGTTACCTCGTCAAAAGTAGCAGTGACATTCCCGGTTGTTTGATTATGGAAAATGCCCCAGCCGCTACCAGCCATCCCAGAAGAAAAGCGTTCCGAACTGATATTCCCCAGAAAATAAGCGTTTCCATAGTGTTTTATCCCGTCAGCGGATGATGATAAATAAATCTCGTTAGTAAAGAATAGCTTGCCGTCAGCCATTCGGGTGAATGACCCGTCAATACCCACATGCCCTTTAGCTTCAACCGGTTTTTCATAACATACAAAATCTGCATCCGTGCTTATATATAAAGTATCCGAGAATTGATTGAGAGGTTTATAAACGCTTCCCGAAGCCCCATAGCCGAACCGGGTATGATAAGCAACGAATTCCCGTAGTGGCGGGTCAGGCGTTACATGCTCCACACGGGAAGAAAACACAATCCCGTCTTCATTCCCGGATAGATAAGCCCCATACCGATTGCCGAACCGTAATTTCTGATGAATAATCATTCCCTCATCGGAACTATCCACCCGGTAACTGGAGAGCAATGTATCTCCGTAGTTGTGCCTTACGGTCAGAGAATCCGGGAAGTAAGCCCCGCCATATTTAGTGATTAACAGATTATCCCCGTCCACATCGGCAATCCCGACCAACAGCCGGATTTTATTCGTTTGTTCACTTCCCAAAAGTAAATCGCCACCGACCGCCCCGATCTGAATATTTTTTTCATTCGACCGCACAAATACCGGAATACCGTCTATCCGTACTCCATACCCGGCATTGAATGAAAGAAACCCGTTAATATCAATGTTATCCCGATTTATGGATAGAAGACTTTTTCCACCATCCCCCAAAGAAACCCCATGTTCCGCAATGAACCTGCCTGACATCGTTGTAATGCCTGTCACTTCCAAATCCCCCGACACATAACCATTCCGCATCTTCCAGTCCACGGTAGTCAAGTTTGCGTTCCCATGATGATAGACCGGATTACCTTTTACCAATACCGCGGCTGTTGAAATAGAAACCCCGTTTTCTTCACTTTCCCCGACGATGAACTTTCCCCGGGAGTAAACTGTAGCACTACCCATGTCGATACTTGTCCCGTCGATTGTCACCCAGTCATTCACTCTGTTATAGCGAAACACCTGCTTATCACCTAAATAAAAGCTACTTCCACCAACACGTAGCTCTCCGGACACCTGAATACCGGTTATATTTCCTTCATTATAGACATGCAGTACCTTGCTGTTGCCAATACCTGCTTCAAATCCATTATTGGCACGAAGTATTCCCGTCATGTCGCCACCGGTCTTTTTCAAATAGTCCAGAAGGACTTCACCGCCACCTTCCCCAGTTACCCCCGAAGCGATGGCACTGGCAAAGTTGTAGGCGGTATTGTGCAGGCGGATGGATGTCTGGTCGCCTTCGGTTACCGTACCGATGTCCTGTGCATTAAAGAAATTATGGTAAAGCTGTGAATAAATGGAATAGCAAAGGCTATCCTTATCCAGTGTTTCTATATCGGGAAGGAGTTCAATCATTTAGTATAAGCTGTTTGTGATAAAAAGTTCTGTATCTTCGATGTCAAACTGGCAAAATTGGGAATATTCAAAGCGGGCATAGTACCCAGCAGGGTGGTAGTGGTGATTTTGGAACACTCCGTCAGGAACTCCAGCATAAGTTGTGCCAACTGGTTTCCTAAAACAAGCGGCTCGGTGGCACTCTCTTCACCAATGGTCACTTTTTTGTCCGCTACGGTCACTGATGTACCGTTCACATCCTGTTTTAGTTTATCAGCGGTCTGAGTGATCGCCGACTTATCAACTTTCTGAGTGATGGATTCGGGCATGACAGTTATCTCCGCCTGCTTGTCATCACTGTTCTTAGCTACCGTCCTGATATCTTTAGGAGTGTAACGGGTAGAGGTTTCGTTTCCGGTTTTTTCAAGCTTGTCATAATCGGGCGAATCGTTATCTTCCGGGTCAAGTTCTTCGGTCTCACTTACGCCGATCATGCTTTCCTTGTGCGAGAGTATCTGTATAAAGTCCGCATGTGAAAAATTCAGTACATAACTATGCCTGGTCGCTGCATCCGTGACAATGGTCACATCGGAAAAAAGCGTAGGAATAATCAGAAAACCACCGGAGTTATCTTTCAAGCCGGAAAGAAGTACACCCCGGTGAATGATGGGTTCCGAACTGGCTGTCTCATCGGGAAACTCGCCCACGTCAATGGTGCCAAGATACGGGCCATCATCATTGTTTATTTTTGCGACATACCCGTGAATCATGCGTGCGGTTCCCACGCCTGCTGTACCACAGCTTGCCATATTCACACGATCTATACTGCGGCCCAAAGCTATTTTCCGGATGGCTTCGCTTATCATCCGTTGACTGTTCTTGTTCTCCATGCTCCTTCTTTTACTGTAAGAATAGCCTTATAAGAGAATATATGGTTAATGAAGGTTTTTCTATTATATTGAATTCAGCGGGATAACTATTTGGTTATAACTGAATTTTGATTATCTTTGCATTATCGCAATGGCCATTGCTGTAACCGTCATTGCGATAAATAGAATAAAAGCGTATGAAATTTTATAATAGACAAAAAGAGATTGCTACTTTAAGAGAGATAGAGGCTATTTCAGCCGAGATTGCCCAGATGACCGTAATGGTCGGACGTAGGCGTGTAGGAAAAACGACACTGCTGAAGCGAGCGTTTGAAAAAACTCCCGTTCTCTACTTCTTCGTAGCCAAGAAGAATGAAGTGCTGCTTTGTGAGGAGTTTACCCGGGAGATTGAAGATAAATTGTCCGTATCATTGGGACGGTTCTCTACTTTTGCAGAGTTGTTCAAATCATTGATGTTATTGTCCAAAGAACGTAATTTTACATTGATTATTGATGAATTTCAGGAGTTTAACAGTCTTAACAACTCTGTTTTCAGCGAGATGCAGAACATTTGGGATTCTAACAAAGAGCAGAGCCGTATAAACCTTATTCTTTGCGGTTCAATCTATTCAATGATGAAAAGAATCTTTGAGAATTCAAAAGAGCCTCTCTTTGGCAGGGCAATATCCCGAATGATTATCAAGCCTTTTGAGATCAAGACAATTAAAGAGATACTGGGAGATTATAATTCAAACTACACACCCGAAGACCTGTTGGCGTTTTATATGGTTACCGGGGGAGTGGCAAAATACATTGAACAATTAGTACAGGCAAGTGCATTCACTAAAGAAGCAATCCTTAACGCTGTTTTCAAGGAAGGGTCCTATTTTTTAAACGAGGGAAGAAATGTGCTTATTGATGAATTCGGCAAGGATTATAGCAATTACTTCTCTATTTTATCACTGATAGCGTCTTCAAGGACGGAACGTGGTGAGATTGAAAGTGTTTTAGAAATGCCTGTAGGCGGGTATTTAGATAGACTGGAAAAAGAGTATAATATAATCAAGCGGGTTCGTCCATTCGGAGCAAAAGAGGGAAGCCGCTCAAATAAGTATCTTATAGAGGACAACTTCCTGAATATCTGGTTCCGTTTTATCTATAAATATCGTAGTGCTGTGGAGATTGGGAATTTGGAATATGTCCATGGAATTGTTGAGCGGGATTATGATGTTTATAGTGGAATCGTCCTGGAAAAGTATTTCAGAGCGATGATGATTGACTCAAAACAATTCTCTGACATTCAAGGCTACTGGAACAGCAAAGGTGAAAATGAAATAGATATTGTGGCAGTCAACGATTACGAAAAACAACTTTTGTTTTGTGAGGTAAAACGTAATAAACAAAAAATAAGTCTGCCATTGCTTGAAAAAAAGGCGATGGATATTGTGAGAAAGTATCATGATTATGACATCCGGTACAAAGGCTTGTCTTTGGAGGATATGTAATCGCAGTTCAGTCCGTAATTCTTTTTACGGACTGTTTTTGAATGTTAACTACGCACTCGTTGAGGAAGAGTAATCTTCTGCCGATACCCGCCTGTTCCGAAAGTGGTCGTAACCTCATCCACCAGATAAATGCCATTTTTGGACGGATTACGGTCATCTGTCAGTTCCACTTGAACGGCAGTGTTTAGGGCCAGGTCACCAAACAGGGTTAGGCTCCCCGTAATACCGTTCAGGTTGTAACTTTTGAAATACTCAATTGTTTCTTCAACCAGCTTATCCGAATTGATTCGCATATTCGGACTCATATAAGGCACGATGGTATAGGTACTGAGGTCAACTTTGGTCTTTGTTGCCGCACCTTTGGCAGTCGTATTCCCCGTTATTTTATGAGTCTTTTTACTGATCTGAGTAGCATTGATGGTCTGAAACTCTTTGCTGCCTGCCGTCGTCGGGTCATAATCCGGATTTAACCGGATTGTTACCTCGAAAAACTTCTCATCCGCTCCCAGAGCCTTGCCGGTAACAGCCAAAAACCTAGGGTCGGTTTTCAAAATTTTCAGGTCGCTCTGTGCTACATGGTAATCAAATCTTATTTGAAACGGTCCCGACGGGTCACCGGGAAAAGCCGGCTGGCTCTTCGACGATGAATAAGGTCTGCCCACAGCAATGGCGGGCATACTGTCCGGTGATTTTTCATCGTACTTTAAAAAGCAGTAAACCTTATATTTGGACCACTCCGAGAGAATATCAGCTACCGTGAAATTATCTGTTATCTTTATCTTGCCTACCTGAATATTATATTTCTTTGTCTCACTGTGGATTTGGAAACCGGTATCCTTGAGTAGCCCATACTTTTCACCTAATATATCATTCACACTTGCTCCCGATGCCGGAGTTTCAAATTTGGGGGCTTGCTTCAACTTCAACTTGTAAGCCATGTTCTCGCATTGTATTTCAAATTTGGAGTCGGAATTATAGCCTGTTATATATCCGTTGAACATATCCTTCAGGATACCGTTGTATCCTAACTTGATATTTACCCGCTGTCCGGTTTTAAAGCTTGTATCGTCAAGCGCTTTTTGGGAGGTGCGCTTTTCAATGACTACCCCGTCCTGCATGATTTCGGTCGTAACTTTTGAAGCGTCCTTGCCTTCCAGCGTAGCGGCCCCCAGCACGGTACTTTTATATACCGTGCCTTTGGGAAATGTAAGTTTCGCTGTCCCTATCAGCTTTTTATATGATTCATTGATTTCAATGCTCTCAACCTCTGTCAGTACCACCGGATTATTAATCTTCATCGGATTGGCGGCATCCGCATCGCCGATAGTAATGCGGCAACATAATACATTCAAAGTGCTTATATCCATTGCTTGGTAAATTGAATAAGTGAACCGGGGTCTATCACGCGTGTTCCGAACCTTACGAACTGGAGCCACTTGTTTACATCACTGATGGAGCGGTCCACTTCTTCCTGTCCGGCGATTTTCAGTTCAACCGCTTCCGAAGGTTCTACAGCTACACATGTCAATGTGTAGGGCTGTAGATTACGGCACTCTGAAGGGGTCAGCGAGTAATTCAAAACAATCAGGCGGGTAATCTTAAATTGCCGTAGGATAGTATTATCGCAGTTTATTACTCCCCGGTACTGCATCAGTTTAAGGAACTTGCTTACCTCGGCTTCCGGGTACACGTCCGGATACTTGCTCGTTATCTTTCCGTGAATGCTTATTTCCAGGTCGCCACCGCTGACAAGCTCCTTGCGGGTATAATCCCGTCCCTGCACGGTCGTCAACAGGACATTGTTTTTTGAACTCACCTGTACCACCGGCTGCAGGTCCGCAAACTTGACCAGCCCGTACTTGCTGTTCTGCTCTACCTTACCCGACTGATAATCATAGTAGGAGCCTTCTCCCGGAATTTCCAGTTCTAGGTAGTCCTTTACAATCTCTCCCACGATAGTGTCTGCATATTTCTTTTCTTCTGCAAGGGCCTGTTGCCGGTCGATTAACTGGCGGTACTGCCCGTTTACATTGGCCCGGCTCGTTTGCGACTTGTTTTTGAGGTATTTGTCCCTTTCAACCTGTTCCCAGTATTTGATATATCTCGGATAAGAACGCAGCATCCCGTAAGCCAGTTGGGAAGCAGTCTGTACGGCCGCTCTTTTGAGTATTTCCTTGTCTTTGCTGAAATACCTCACTGAACCATCCTGAAACTCTGACAATCCCAGCCCCAGTGATTTACGAGCGATATTGCTGACATAGCTCTCCGCAGTCCCATGACTGATTATTCCGCCACTCAGGAGGCTCCCTAATCCTATATTGATAATTCCCATATTGTTGTTGATTAACAGTTATACCTTTTTTATCCGTACCAGGTTTCGTCAAACTCATGCACCACATCAATAAGTGCCTGTGCCAGTTGCTCTTTCAAGCCTTTGATTTCTTCCTCTTGTCCTTCTTTGGATTTCATCAGGTCAATGGTGCCCACACTCAAAAGATTAGTGATTTGCACGACTACTTGTTTAGGTGCTGCGGAGGATAGTTTTCCTGTTCCGCTATAATTCCCTCCGGCCATCCCGTCATCAGCACCGTCAGTGGTTATACGCATCGCATTGAAGGGGTTTTCGTCATTATACCCCGGCTCGTTGGCGTAAAGCAATTCACTGAAACCGGCTCTTTTCATAATGTTCTCCGCTATTTGTTCGTTTCCTCCATACAAATCCCTTAGCGTAGCCATCATGGTGATAAGCCGGTCTTTGACAAATTGCTTGCCGGCCATCAGTATCCGTCTCTGTTCATCCGTGGCGTCCTTCCCCGCCTCTTTCTGCATCCATTTGCCATTTTTCAGAAAGAACCCCTTATCAAAAATTTCGGTAAAATTAAAACCGCTTTCCCGGAGTCTTCTCATGGCACCCCCTTGTGAACGCATGGCATCAAGATAGCTTTCTGCCCCTATGCGTATGTTACGGAGGACTTCCGTATTTTGGTATCCTGCAAAATGAGGCGTCCCCATTGCATCGCGAGCGGAAATATTTTCCATGCCTGGCTTGTATGTGACTTTGCCGTCGCTGATTGTAAATAGCTTTTTGTCCAACAGCTTGGGGGCATACTTGTATTTCGTCTCGATGTTGTCAATAAAGGCGCCGATTTCCAGAGGATCGGAAAGGCCACCCAGGGCGGCATAAGCGGCATTTATCTGCTGTTGCCCGCTTTTGCGTGCGATAATGTTTATTGCATCCTTTGTATTCTGCTGATAGGCGTCATCAAACGTATAGGTCGGGGTAGCGCCGCCCACAGTACGGGTTTGGCTCGCCGCCATGTTCGATAAAAAAGCAATCCACCACTGCTTTGTGAATGCTCCGATTTTCTGACCCGACTCTTCTTCTAAAGTCTTGCCTTCCGTTACTCCTTTTACCGCTTCCTTGGCACGCAGTGCCTCTTTGTAAGTCTTGCGCAGTGCCTCATGCAGTGCTTCAATCGAAGGGTAATGATATTTTTGATTGGAATTCACTTCTTCCAGAACGGCATCCTTTGCCTGCTTGATCTGCCAGGTCTTGTATGCCACCCATCCCAACGCGCCCACCAGTGCGGTAATGCCTGCGGTAGCGGCAACAGCCCCCGTTCCGATAGCTGATAAAGACGCTACCGCCCCGGTAATGCCGCTTCCTGTTGCAACCTGGTTGGCAAAGAGGGAAGTGAAGGCCCCGCGCAGGGCCATGCCTTTACCCATAACACCGGAAGAGACCAGTGCCTGTCTCATTCCTCCCTTTCCGGTAATGCCCGCTCCCTGTAGAGCTGAGACAATGACACGCTTGTTCCCGAAAGAAAGTGCTTTAAGACCACCCGCGCCACCCGTAAGGGAAGCGATCAGTTGGAGGGTGGAAGACGCGACGGACTGTTTGCCGATAAAGCCGATGGCCACTCCCAGGTTCGTGACCGCTCCCGCCAGTTTGAACAGCCGTGTAGCTACAAAGCCGGTAAACAGCAGGGGTTCTATCCAGTGAAAGTTACGTGTCATCCATGTGGCGATATTGGCAAGTAAGGTGCAGACATCCAGCAATGCCCTGCCAATGGAGACAAGTCCTTGTGCGAAGTCCTTTGCCTTGAATCTGGAAAGGAAATCTTTCATCACCCTTTTGATAGCAGGCTCTATGACCTCATACGCCTGCATAAAACTCTCTGTCAGCGTCGATGTCATTTGCGCCCTGAGTCCTGAAGCAGTGTTTTGCTTGACTAGTGCCAGCTCGCTTGCAATCCCGTGCGATGCCCGGTTTTGTGTCGTCAGTACACGAAGTTTGTCATAGTTCACCACGAATTGCATGGCTGCATTCCCCCCGATTTTCGAGAAGATGGCGATCATATCTTCCAAACTCGCTCCGGAAGTATGAAGGTCTTTGAATATATCTGCCAACGGACGGAGTTTTTCAACCTTCTTTCCGGCTATCTCAACAAAATGGGTGAACTTCACACCCAGCCTGTCCAGTGTTTCTTCCGCTTGTTTGGTGGGCTTGGCGAACCTTGTAGCCATTGCACGCAGGGCGGTTCCCGCCATCGTGCCTTTCATGCCTGCATTCCCCAGGATACCTATGGCGGCGGAAGCCTCCGTGAAATCCACTCCGGCAAGTTTAAGGTAGCCGGCCGCCATCTTGAAGCTTTCGGCCATTTCCACCACATTCACGTTCGCACGGGAAATAGTGGAAGTGATAATATCCGCTACGCTTCCCATGCTGTTACCGCTGATATTATACCCCGACATGATATTGGTGGTAAGATCGGCAATCAAACCCACATCATTGTCACCGATTAAGGCCAGGTTGGTAATAGGCCGCATGGAAGCGTTGATAGTTGCCACATCCATGCCGGCCATCGCAAGAAACTTGGTGGCAGAGGCAATCTGTACAGCGGTGAATTTTGTATCAATGCCGATTTGTCGCATGTTCCGCCCCAACTGTTCAAAGCGTGTATCAAAGGTGGAAAGGTCTCTGTCCGCAACCCGTAGAATACTGCGTGCCGACTCCATAGTATTGGCATATTCCATGGCTCCCTGAAGCTCGGACTTGATGAAACTGTAAGCCATATAAGCATTCATCATGCCACCAACCATGGGAAGGGCACGCATGGAAGGCGCTTTGGAATACTGGATGCGGTTGATGGCGGCACGTTGCTTCTTTCCGTGAAGGGCATTGCCGGTATTCACCCTCCGTTGCATCTCCCGTATAGCCTGTACCGCACTTTGGCGGTCAAGCCTTGCCTTCTCCTTTTCTTGCTTTTCCCGGTCGGAAAGGGCTTTTTTGCGTATCTTCTCTTCCTCTTTCCTCTTTCTTTCCAGTTCTTTTTCCATGCGGTGAGCCGCATCACGCTCAATGCGCAACTGGTTTTCAAGGGTTATTTTCTGGATTTCGCCTTGTAATTTCCGAGCCTGGAACTGCTCGCGCTCCAACCGCTTGGCCGCATTCTCTTCACTTTGAAGCCGCTGCTTTGCCTCCATCTCCTGAATGGAAAGAGCGGATTTCTGTTCATACAGTTTCTGTGCGGTAAACAGCCGTTCCTGTCCCTTCTGAGAAAGGGTAAATGGCTTCTCCGGATGGTAAGCATACGGAACGACTGCTCCGCTACCAGGTCTTGTAGCTGGACCTCCCGGCATTATCATTCCGAAATTGGACTCTTTTTTGAGCTGCCGCATAAGCTGCAGCAAATCTTCCAATCTGCTTTTGGCAACTTCCGTTTTTATATTTACTTCACGTCCCCTTTCCAAAGAGGCAATGGCAGCATGTATTTTTCCAATCGAGCGGGTGATTATCTTTTGCGTATCCAGTACAGATTTTGCCGCAGTAGTAGCCTTTTGGCGGTTTTCCTCTTGCCGCCTTTCCAGTTCCTTTTTGCTTGTAAGTGCCTGTACCTGGGATTTGATACTCCGGGTATTAACCTTTTGCCCGGCATTGATAACCAGGTTTACGCCTTTGGTCAATTCACCAATGTCCGTGAGCAATATTTTGACACGGTTCAGCTTGGCTTCCGTATCGTTAGTGTCAATATTGAATTTAAACGAATAATCACGCTTCTTTCCGCTTTTAGTCCGAAAAGCGGCGTCAATATCCGTCATCATTTTTTTGATGTTGGTAATTGCCGGGGTAAGGTCGGCCTTGGCTTTTACCAAATGACCTATCGAATCGGCAAAAGCCATGACCTGCTTGGTTCCTGAAGTAGCGTCTACCGCAATCGTATAATTTACCTGGTAATTTCTTTCTTGGGTCATAGGTGTAGTTCTCTTTGTATAAAGAATAGCCGGTTAACAGCAGATGGGATTAAATGGGAAAAGCCCCTGCAAGCCGGGTAGCGTTACAGGGGCCGAAAAACAAACAAGAATGGAATTCTTTAAAGATAAGGCTGCGTGGTTTTGGCAATTAACATCTGTTGGTGAAGCCATAAGGCTTCCTCCGACAGCATGGCGAATTCTTCATCTGTTATGGAGTTAAGGTCAATACCTGGGAAGTAGTGGCGTATGTAGATCATTCGCTGCCTTATACGTTGATCGTCATCTACAGCCCAGGTGGTTAAAAATTAACAAGCGTACTTTGGCGGGTAGCGATGATCTCGGATAACTGTCCCATAAGCCCGTACAAGAACAGAGACTCGTCATCCACCAGTTCTTTGTCACCGTCCAGGAAGCAATCTTTTGCCAGTGACCGCATCGCACTTACCTCGTCACGTTTTGAGGCAGCCATGAACTTGGAAAACTGCGGAAAAGTAGGTTCTCCCATATAAGCTACATAGAACTCTTTCTCACCGGTGGAAGTATCACCGAAAATAACCATTGGGAATATTTTCCTCAACTTCTTTTCTTCCTTCAGTTTCTGGGCTTTCTTCTTGATTTCAGTCTCTTGTTCTAAACTAAGTGTCTTTTCTTCCATACATTTGTGTTTTTGAATACATCAAAGAATAGGACTTAGATAGTATGAAAGTTTATTTTATTATCATTTGTGTGTAGATATGCTCATCCTATTGCTTGGCCAACTTCAATACAATATTATTCATACGAGGATTTATTTTAGAGATTGAGAAAAGCTAAACTAAAAACAGATTAAAAGATATCTAATGGCATTATTGGTGCTTATTAAGTAAAAGCTTTAAATTAAAAAATGCAAAATTATATTTGAAAATGTGCATTTAAAAAAATAAATATTTATCTTGCAT
>SKEE01000064.1_pt1 | contig 117697 bp, 99 predicted proteins | sample 4826661 | NCBI WGS metagenome assembly SKEE01 (sample SAMN11008817, study PRJNA524170) | human gut metagenome | biome: Human fecal sample; material: Feces; isolation source: fecal sample from pouch patient p20 | host: Homo sapiens | place: Israel: Tel-Aviv | collected 2016-11-14
TACTAAAGCACCATTCTGGAATACTCAAAATCATCAAATAAATTCATAGCATAACTAAAAGAGAATCAACAGGTTTTATTAAAAAAAATGAATAATAGCAATATCGGACAAGTTCGTTCCCTTTTTTACCAATACCTTTGCGAAGTGAAATACCAAAAGAAGTTATGCAACAGAAGAAAACAACCAAAGAAGAGTATCAAAAGTGCGTAAATGTTGTGGTGGAATATATCAATCAACATTTAGGAGAAGACATTGATTTGAAATCGCTGGCCAGGATATCAAACTTTTCTCCTTTTTATTTTCACCGGATTATGAAAGCATTCCTCGGTGAACCGATCGGTACCTTTATTGTCCGGACGCGGACAGAAGCAGCCGCACGTTTATTGCGCTATTCGGATATTCCAATTGCCGATATTGCCTATCGCATCGGATATTCATCCCCTTCTTCTTTGTCGAAAGTGTTCAGACAGTTTTATGGTATTTCTCCTTTAGAGTATCGAAACAATAAAAACTTTGTAATTATGAAACCAGCGATTATCAGACCAGACCTGGAACTGAAAAGTGAAATTAAGAGTATACCTGCACGCAATGTTATTTATATCCGCTTGTCCGGTGACTACAAACTGAATGACTACGGTGGGACATGGGGACGTCTGTGGCAGTTCATCAAAGAACAAAAGCTGCCGATGGGAGATTTCAGCCCGCTCTGCATCTATCACGACGACCCCAAAGTGACACCAGCCGAGAAATTGCGCACCGATGTATGTATGGTGATGCCCGTACAGGTAGCTCCCAAAGGAGATGTAGGATTCAAGACACTTCCGGCAGGACGTTATGCAATCTTTTTATATAAAGGTCCGTATGACAATCTGCAAGCGGTATACGATACTATCTATGGAAAATGTCTGCCCGAAATGGAATGTACGCTACGCGATGAGCCCAGTGCCGAACGCTATCTGAACAATCCGTGCGAAACCGCTCCCGAAGAACTGTTGACAGAAATTTATATTCCGGTAGAATAAGAAGGATTTAAAAATAAATGAGACTGCATATCTTTAGGAATGCAGTCTCATTCTACTTTCGCTCATCATTACCCATCAGAGGGCAACTACGCCGGACAGATAATCTTCCTCTCTTTTACCTGTTATTTATCAGCGTAAAGCCCTACCCTGTTTCCCTCGCTATCCGCAAACAAGGCAAACCAGCCTCTGCCCTCTACTTCGATTTTCGTCTTGGGCATCATGATTTTTCCACCTTTCCGAAGGACTTTTTCCAGTGTCTGATCGATGTCTTCACAATTAAAAGAGATAATCACTCCTTTTTCCGAAGGAAGATAATCGGGAGCATGAAAAATAGCTCCGACCGTTTCACCTTCTTCCGTGAAACACGCCATCTTCTCCTCTTCACATTCAAAAACCGGAAGTTGTACCCCAAACACTGTTTCATAAAAATCGACAGCCCGGTGAAAATCAACTGTAGGAATCTCAAAAAATGCAATAAACTTTTTCATTTCGTTCTTTTTTTATGGTTACTATTGAGCCTTTGCAAAGACACTGCAAAAGTAAGGGATGCCACAAAGCTCTGATAGGAAAAAAAAGACATTTTCAAAATTCCGAGAAGTAATCGGAATAAGGAGCACAAACAGAAAGATATTCTGCAGTCGTATAACCGGAAAATAGTTTGAATTCCTTGATCATGTGGGACTGATCGGAGTATCCACATTCATAGGCCACTTGTACAAAAGGCAAAGTCACATCCTGTTGCAACAGAAATAAAGCACGTTGCATACGCACAATACGAAGATATTCCTTGGGAGTCGTACCGACATGATCGGCAAAAACACGTCCGAACTGCTTGCTACTCAAACAAGCCGCCTCCGACAATTGAGGAATATTTATCTGTGGTTGAAGATTGATTTCCTGAAAGACAGCAGACATCCTCTTCAGATTATACTCGGAAAAAGCATATAAACGACGAAGAAAAAACTGCTCTATCAGACGAATACAGACTATATTATCAGAAGTATCAGTGACTTGCTTCGCCAAATCCGATAGTTCGACATCTTCCACTTCATCCATCGCTACATCTTTCCCATGAAACAAGTGAACGGGAATGTGGAGCAAGACTTTCGCTGCATAAGGTTGAAAAACAACCGTAATCATCTCTATCCTACCCGTCGACAACACATCGGAGAATCCGATCGACTGTCCGCAAATAAAAGACTGTGGCTGCAACTTTGAATCATTCTGCAGGAAGAGCTGTTTCCCTTTATGAAAAACAAGCTGCATACAACCGATGGGGAAAGTCCGTTCGGAAACAGAAACTGCTGCATCATCCTGCAATATCCAATAATGGCGGATGTAAGGCGATAGCACAGGAACGGGCTTTATAATCTGAAATGACTGCATATGGCAAAGATATCACTTTTTTAATTATGGAAGCAAAAGTAGAGAGTCTCTTTGAATCTGTATTGTAAAAAAGAGACATTCTGACAAAAAAGAAGCTGCCCCATTATAGAATCATGAGACAGCCCTACCAAAAACCGTATTTATTTTCAAATAACAGAAAGCCCGTATTCATAGGCTTCTGACATCGCCTGATATTCTTTGTCCGAATATGCGCCTTTACTTCTTGCCTTCTGCATATCATTCATAAAGGACTTAACGGTAGAGAGGAAACTCTGAAAATTCTTCAGTTCTTCATCATAACCGGTAACAGCCGGAATTTTTTCCGCAGCCTTCAATTCCTTCTCCAGTTCCGCCATTTTCAAATCAATCCGCATTCCGTCCATTGCATGTTTGCGGGAATACAAATTCATTATGCTCTGCACCGTGCCTGACATCTTGCGCATCGCCATTATCTGATCTTTCAACGGCTCATCAGCCAAAAGTTCACTCTCCGCTTGTTCGGTCAAAGGACTTAGAATATCAAAAATCACTTGCTTATACTCGGACAGTTCTACGCTCAACTTATAGTTTTCATTCAGAAGCTGAGCCGTTTTTGCTGTATCTTTCGACTTCTTATAAGCAAGAAATTTATTGAAGTTATCATAGAACTGTGTCCGCACATTAAACAATCCGGCATAATTCTGCTTTAGATTCTGACGGACTTCCGGATTAAAATAGTCTCCCGGATCCAATAATTCCGCTGTATCACGCGCAGCTATTTCCGGAGGTGCAATCGGTTCAACTTCAGGCACTTTCCCAGTTTGTTCCATGTATCCCAACACTGCGTTTATATCTTTCGCATTAGCCACATGCCTCAATACAGCAAGTGACATATGATAATAATTGATCACCTTACTGGCATTATCCAATTCCTCCGTACTTTCCGAGGATACAGTCTGCTTTTTACTTCCCCCCGAACAGGAAGACAACAGCAAAGCACCGACCAGTGCTCCAAACAATAAAAATTTCTTTTTCATAATGTTCTCCTTATTAGTTACTTTTCGTACTATAACAATAAAAGACGATTTTTGTTATGTACAAATAATAGGTATCACATACACTTACAGCGGTGGAAAAATTCAAGATGCTATTAACGATGATTAAAGAATAAACAATTATCGACGTATAAAAACAAAAAATGGCTACTCATCACGAGCAACCAATCTTTTGTTAACCTTAAATCTAATACTTATGAAAAAAACACAGTACAAATATACCACCTTTCAAGTAAATAGCAAATTTCAGAGCCGAATCGGACGATAATATAACACGGTTTAATATTCTCGGAAGCGCATTAACATTTCAGACTTTTCATGTTAACATTTAACATATTCATTCACAGTTCCTGCTTAAAGAGATTCTTGAAAAAGCAACTAAGTCCGCTTTTTCCTCTCATCTCTTATTAAACCTTTATCAGTATGCTCTATTCTCCCATCCATCCGTTCTATTGATTATTTTTCATCACGGAATTATTGCAATACAACCAATTTTACCGTAACTTTGAAATATGATAATTAGCGCCAGCCGCCGGACAGATATTCCGGCATTCTATTCGCAATGGTTCTTCAACCGGATTAAAGAAGGATACGTATTAGTTCCCAATCCTTTTAATCCTAAAATGATCAGCAAGGTCAGCTTACATCCTGCTGTGGTAGATTGCATCGTGTTCTGGACCAAGAATCCTGCTCCGATGATTGATAAACTGGATCATCTGCAAGACTACAAATACTACTTTCAGTTCACCCTCAATCCTTACGGAGAGAAATTAGAAAATAATCTGCCGTCTATCGACAAACGAATAGATATATTCAAACGCCTTTCGAATAAAATAGGAAAAGAGAAAGTGATCTGGCGTTATGACCCGATACTGACCAACGAGGAATATGACGTTTCTTTCCATAAGGAGGCATTCGCCCAAATTGCCTACAGACTTAAAGACCATACCGAAAAGTGTATGCTGGGATTTATTGACCATTATCAGCATATCCGCACCGCAGTCGGCCAGTTCAACATACAGCCGTTGCGAAAAGAGGAGATTGAAGAAATAGCCGTCTCTTTCAGGAATACCATCAACGAATATCCTGCTATCCAACTGGATACCTGCACCTCCAAAGTTGATCTGAGACATTTGGGAATCCCTGCCGGACTGTGTATCGACAAAGAACTGATCGAAAGAATCACCGGTTACCCCATCTTTGCCAAAAAAGACAAAAATCAGCGGAATGTCTGCAATTGCATTGAAAGTATCGACATAGGCACTTATGAAAGTTGCCTCAACGGATGCATCTATTGTTACGCCATCAAAGGCAATTACAACAGCGTGGAATATAACACTAAGAAACATGACAGAAATTCGCCTTTGCTGATCGGGCATCCGGCAGAAGATGATGTAGTGAAGGAACGGGAAATGAAAAGTCTGCGAAGCAATCAATATTCATTATTCTGAATCACGCCCGGACTCCAAATAATTCCTTCGCATAAGAACAAAAAAAAGGCTATCTATCCCAGACAGCCAATCTTTGTTAACCTTAAATCTAATACTATGAAAAACACAGTACAAAGATACGGACTTTTGCCTCATCTCCAAATTTTCCGGCTAAAACGGGACATCTTATAACATGGTTTAATAGAATCAGAACCGCATTAACAAATAAGCAACTTCATGTTAACATTTAGCAGTCTTCTTAAATATTTAGCCCATAAAACTGAATGAGATGCAAAAGTTTTCGAATCTGTTGCCGATTCCTATTAATAAGAGTTTACAGGCAACAACAAATCCATTCATTAGCTGTTAATTAGAGGAAGGTAATCATCAAATTCTCAACATATATGAAAAGATTTGAAAACAAAGTAGTCGTCATCACCGGTGCTGCCGGTGGCATTGGCGAAGCAACCACACGCCGCATCGTCTCCGAAGGAGGCAAAGTAGTCATCGCCGATCATTCGCAGGAAAGGGCCGACAAGCTTGCCGCCGAACTCACTCAAGCAGGGGCCGACGTGCGTCCCATCTATTTCTCCGCTACCGAACTCCAAAGCTGTAAAGAGCTGGTTGATTTCGCCATGAAGGAATACGGTCAGATAGATGTACTTATAAACAACGTAGGCGGAACCGACCCCAAACGTGATCTGAATATTGAAAAGCTGGATATCGATTACTTCGACGAAGTATTCCATCTGAACCTTTGCTGCACAATGTATCTTTCTCAGCAGGTTATTCCCATCATGACCACTCACGGAGGCGGAAATATCGTAAACGTAGCATCTATAAGCGGACTGACAGCCGACGCCAATGGCACTCTCTACGGAGCCAGCAAAGCAGGTGTCATCAATCTGACCAAATATATCGCCACCCAAATGGGAAAGAAAAACATCCGCTGCAATGCCGTAGCACCGGGACTGGTTCTTACCCCTGCCGCACTGGACAATCTGAACGAAGAAGTACGCAATATATTTCTGGGACAGTGCGCCACGCCTTATTTGGGAGAACCCGAAGACGTTGCCGCCACCATTGCATTCCTGGCCTCCAACGATGCACGATACATCACCGGACAGACGATTGTGGTAGACGGCGGCTTAACCATTCACAATCCTACCGTTGAATTATCATAAATATACCCCGGACAGTACATCCTGCTTTTTATCATAAGAACGATTGGCTATCAAAAAGTATCTTACTCTTTGCCAATAAAGCCAGATGTACTGTCCATTTATTCTCTTTTTCATCCCCTCTCTCTCAACATACTCCAAAACAGTTCTTCATGACGCGACCAAAGAAACTTACTCCCTATCTGGAATGCAACATTGGTGGCTCATTGGCGGCTGCCAAAGAAACCAATGGCGGATTTTATCTTTCCCCGTCTGTAGGAGCACAAGTAAAGCTCACTCAAAAATTAAAAATGAATATTGCCTTAAGCTATGAAATACAGCAACTGGAAAGGCTGAAACAGCGGACCGATGAATATTTCCATACCGAATTCAAGGAAGAACTGTCTCACCACTCCATCACCCTAAAAGTGGGATTAACTTACTAAAGAAAGAATTATTGTCAATTAATCAGTAGGATTGTCCAACAAATACTAACTTTACAACGTTTTACATATTAAATAATAAACGGTATGATTGTAAGAACACTGCTGGATACAGACCTCTATAAGTTTACCACCTCGTACGCTTATATCAAATTATTCCCTTACGCAATGGGTACTTTCAGCTTCAATGACAGAAACGAAACTGAATATACCGAAGAATTTCTGGAAGCGCTCAAAAGCGAATTCAGCAACCTCAGCCGGTTGAGGCTTACGGAAGAGGAACTGGAATACATGACACGCAATTGCCGGTTTCTTCCGAGAGTCTATTGGGAATGGCTGTCTTCTTTCCGTTTTGATCCGGACAAGATCGATATTCATCTGGACACAACGGGCCGGCTGCATATTGAAGTCAGCGATTTTCTTTATAAAGTCACACTGTATGAAGTACCGCTGCTCGCCATCGTATCCGAAATCAAAAACAAGTTTTTCGGCAACATACCCGATATGAGCGAGATACTCTGCAAATTGTCGGAGAAAGTGGAATTGTCCAATCAGCACCAGCTCCGCTTCTCGGAGTTCGGCACGCGGAGAAGATTCTCAATCGACGTACAGGAGACGGTGATCAAACGGCTGAATGATACGGCCAAATACTGTACCGGAACTTCCAACTGCTACTTTGCCATGAAGTACGGCATGAAAATGATGGGAACTCATCCGCATGAGTGGTTCATGTTTCATGGGGCACAGTTCGGATATAAGCACGCCAACTATATGGCACTCGAAAACTGGGTGAATGTATACGACGGAGATTTGGGCATTGCGCTGTCCGACACTTATACTTCAGGAATATTCCTGAGCAATCTCAGCCGCAAGCAGGCCAAGCTATTCGACGGAGTACGCTGCGATTCTGGCAATGAATTTGATTTTATTGATAAACTGGTAGCCCGCTATAAAGAACTGGGCATTGATGCCACTACCAAAACAATCGTCTTTAGCAACGCTCTCGACTTCACGAAAGCACTGGAAATTCAGGAATACTGCAAGGAGAAGATTCGCTGTTCCTTCGGAATCGGTACCAATCTAACGAATGACACAGGATTTGCCCCTTCCAACATTGTCATGAAACTCACGCAATGCAAAATGAATGTCAATCAGGAATGGAGAGAATGCATCAAACTATCGGATGACGAGGGAAAACATACAGGCAGTCCGGAGGAAGTACAGGCTTGTCTGTACGAACTAAGGCTGGCGAAATAAAGACCGCTCTGAACAGAAAGCCGGGGTACGGGCATAAAAAAAGGAGCAACGCCTTGCTCCAACCTTTGTTAACCTTAAATCTAATACTATGAAAAACACAGTGCAAAGATACGTACTTCTGTGTTATTAGCAAATTATCCAAATAAAAAAGTATGTTTTATAACACGATTTAAAACTTTCATAGAAAAACATCCCTTTTTATTAATACTTTTTCAAGATTTAAACTCTTTGACCGCTCTTCCCAATCTTTCCAGCGTCAGTTCACCGGATTGTCTCCAGAGCTGTTCACCTTTTCTGAAAAGAATGAATGTGGGAGTGGATTCAATGGTATAGAAATTAGCGAGATCACTTTCCTCGTCTACGTCCACCTGTACTACCTCGACTATCCCTTCCATCTCTTTCTTGAACTCTTTTATCAAAGGCTGCATACGCTGGCAGTGAGGACACCACGTTGCATAAAATTCTGCCATTACCCAGTCATCACCCGCCAGTTTCTCTCTGTTTCTCGTATCACGAGCTATTTTCTTTTCTTTCATATCGATTCTCCTTTTAATTAATTAGTGGGAGTCTTAACAATACAAAAAGAGGAAGGTTTAACGCATAAACATTAATACACAGAGATTTAGTTCTATTGGAAAAGTAAAGGAGAGGAAATATCTGCCGGAGTATTCATTGCACAAAACTGAAACTTTCGTGCAAAAACAGAACACAGTATTCAATATTTATTTATCTTTGCCCCCCGAAATGGTTCGGAGTCCGTGTCCAACGGATGACGATTAAAAGGGAATCGGGTGTAAATCCCGTACAGTCCCGCTGCTGTGAAGCTCTATACAATGTCTTATTAATGAACTAATTTATCGCCACTGATGTTATTTTGGGAAGGCACTATAAGACAAGAGTCAGTCAGAAGACCTGCCACTTCGCGTAAAGCGTTCTTCTGCCTCGTGGGTTAGGAGAAAGAACATCATTTGTTAAGCCCCAAATCAAGAAAATACTGTGTTTCTGTCGGATGGACTATGTCTGTGAAGATGGGAAGGCATTAAATAAGTATGTACTTAATTGAGTAAAGTATGATAAAAAAAATCTTAGTAGCCAATCGCGGTGAAATTGCCATAAGGGTGATGCGCTCCTGCCGGGAGATGGAGATAACGAGTATCGCAATTTTCTCCGAAGCAGACCGGACCGCGAAGCACGTGCTCTATGCAGACGAAGCTTATTGCGTAGGACCGGCAGCATCCAAAGAAAGTTATCTGAATATAGAAAAAATCATCGAAGTGGCAAAAGAATGCCATGCTGACGCTATTCATCCGGGATATGGTTTCCTGTCCGAAAACGCAACTTTCGCCCGACGCTGTCAGGAAGAAAATATTATTTTTATCGGACCGGACCCCGAAACGATGGAGGCAATGGGCGACAAGATATCCGCCCGTATTAAAATGATCGAGGCAGGAGTCCCTGTCGTTCCCGGCACACAGGAGAATCTGAAAAGTGTGGAAGAAGCCGTAGAACTCTGCAACAAGATCGGTTATCCGGTGATGCTGAAAGCATCTATGGGCGGCGGCGGAAAAGGTATGCGCCTTATCCACAGTGCGGAAGAGGTGGAAGAGGCTTATACAACTGCCAAGAGCGAGTCACTTTCTTCTTTTGGCGACGATACCGTTTATCTGGAGAAGTTCGTGGAGGAACCTCATCACATTGAATTTCAGATTCTGGGCGACAAACACGGAAACGTGATTCACCTGTGCGAACGCGAATGTTCCGTACAGCGCCGCAACCAAAAGATTGTGGAAGAGACGCCATCGGTTTTCGTGACTCCCGAACTGCGTAAAGATATGGGTGAAAAGGCGGTAGCCGCGGCCAAAGCGGTCAACTATATCGGTGCAGGCACGATTGAGTTCTTGGTCGACAAGCATCGCAATTATTACTTCCTCGAAATGAACACCCGTCTGCAAGTAGAACATCCGATAACGGAAGAAGTGGTCGGAGTGGACTTGGTGAAAGAGCAGATCAAAGTTGCCGACGGACAAGTGCTCCAGCTGAAACAGAAAGATATCCAACAGCGCGGCCATGCCATCGAATGCCGTATTTGTGCCGAAGACACGGAAATGAACTTCATGCCGAGCCCAGGAATCATCAAACAGATTACAGAACCGAACGGAATCGGTGTTCGTATCGACAGTTACGTTTACGAAGGATATGAAATCCCGATCTATTATGACCCGATGATCGGCAAACTGATCGTATGGGCTACCAACCGCGAATATGCCATCGAACGGATGCGCCGCGTACTCCATGAGTATAAACTGACAGGTGTAAAGAACAATATCAGCTACCTACGTGCCATCATGGACACACCGGACTTCGTGGAAGGCCATTACGACACAGGCTTTATCACCAAGAACGGCGAGCATCTGCAACAATGTATCATGCGCACCAGCGAACGTGCCGAAAATATTGCCATGATTGCTGCCTACATGGATTATCTGATGAATCTTGAAGAAAACAGAGGTGACGCAACGGACAACCGTCCCATCAGCAAATGGAAAGAATTCGGTTTGCACAAAGGTGTACTTCGTATCTAAACTAAAAACAGCATTCAATTATGGAAATTCATATAGGAGACCGCGTAGCGGAAATAGAGCTCGTCAGCAAGGAAGACAATAAAGTGGTACTTACCATTGACGGAAAACCGTTTGAAGCAGATGTTGTGATGGCCGAAAATGGCACCTGCAATATTCTGATGGACGGTCGCAGCGCAAACGCACAACTGATTCGCCGCGAAAACGGTAAAAGCTATAAGGTAAATACGCATTATAGCAGTTTCAATGTTGAAATCGTGGACAGCCAGGCAAAGTATCTGCGTATGCGCAAGAAAGGCGAAGATGAACAGAACGACCGCATCACTTCCCCAATGCCGGGAAAGGTGGTGAAAATCCCTGTTACGGCAGGGCAGGAAATGAAAACGGGAGATACCGTCATCGTCATCGAAGCCATGAAAATGCAGAGCAACTACAAAGTGACTTCAGATTGCCGCATCAAGGAAATTCTGGTTCAAGAAGGCGACAACATCACCGGTGACCAGACATTAATAACATTAGAGCCGATTGTATAATACTAAAACGGATTGCATCATGGAAGAAATAAATAAAGCATACGCCACGTTCCAGGAACGTGACCGCATCGCTTCCCTCGGTGGGGGCGTGGAAAAGATTGAAAAGCAACACGAAAACGGAAAGATGACTGCCCGCGAGCGTATCGAAATGCTGCTCGACAAAGGTACTTTTGTTGAACTGGATAAGTTGATGGTTCACCGCTGCACCAACTATGGCATGGACAAAAACAAAATTCCGGGAGACGGCATCGTATCCGGTTACGGAAAGATTGACGGGCGCCAGGTATTTGTTTATGCCTACGACTTTACAGTCTACGGAGGTTCACTGTCTGCTTCGAACGCGAAAAAGATTGTGAAAGTGCAGCAACTGGCATTGAAGAACGGTGCTCCGATAATTGCGCTGAATGATTCCGGAGGTGCACGTATTCAGGAAGGAATTGAAAGCCTTTCCGGCTATGCGGATATTTTCTATCAGAACACAATGGCAAGCGGGGTGATTCCTCAGATTTCGGCTATTCTTGGTCCGTGTGCCGGAGGCGCCTGCTACTCTCCTGCCCTCACCGACTTCATCTTTATGGTGAAAGAAAAGAGTCACATGTTTGTGACAGGTCCGGATGTGGTAAAGACTGTGATTCACGAAGAGGTAAGCAAAGAAGAACTGGGCGGTGCCATGACACACAGCAGTAAAAGCGGTGTCACTCACTTTATGTGCAATACCGAAGAAGAACTGTTGATGAGCATTCGCGAACTGCTTTCCTTCTTGCCTCAGAATAATATGGACGAAACGAAAAAGCAGAACTGTACTGACGAGACCAACCGTGAAGATGCCGTACTCGACACCATCGTCCCCGCAGACCCGAATGTACCATACGACATGAAGGATATCATCGAACGGGTAGTAGATAACGGCTATTTCTTCGAAGTAATGACCAACTTCGCAAAGAATATCATCATCGGTTTTGCACGTCTGGCAGGCCGTTCGGTTGGTATTGTCGCCAATCAGCCGGCCTACCTTGCCGGTGTTCTCGACATTGACGCCAGCGACAAGGCAAGCCGCTTCATCCGTTTCTGCGACTGTTTCAACATTCCGTTGATTACTTTCGAAGATGTGCCGGGATTTCTTCCCGGATATACGCAGGAGAACAACGGTATCATCCGCCACGGTGCTAAAATCGTTTATGCGTTTGCCGAAGCTACCGTTCCCAAACTGACAGTCATTACCCGCAAGGCATACGGTGGCGCGTATATTGTGATGAACTCCAAACAGACAGGTGCAGATGTGAACTTCGCTTATCCGAGTGCGGAAATCGCAGTCATGGGTGCGGAAGGTGCGGTAAACATCCTGTTCCGCAAAGCGGATGCAGAGACAAAAGATAAAGAACTGGAAGCCTACAAGGAAAAGTTTGCCACTCCCTACCAAGCTGCCGAACTAGGATTCATCGATGAAATCATCTATCCGAGACAAACCCGCAAACGTCTGATCCAGGCACTGGAAATGACAGAGAACAAGATGCAGACGAATCCGCCTAAAAAACATGGAAATATGCCTTTATAAGTTATAGGCGATTACCTATAATAAAAGAGACTGTTTCAGTACAGGTGCCCCCACCTGTTTCTGAAACAGTTTCTTTTTTCATATAAAAAGCAGAAATGCTTTCACGCAAAATAGATAAAACTTTATACCTTTGCAGTATTACATTATGAAAAACCTGAAAATATGATTAACCTGAAATGTACATTTGCCGTCACGGCCGGATTGTGCTCATCTTTGGCCTATGCACAAAACCAACCGCACATTATCTTAATTATGACCGATCAGCAACGTGGCGACGCCATGGGATGCATGGGTAATGAATCTGTAATCTCCCCCCATCTGGACGCTTTGGCAAGCGAAGGAACGTTGTTTATGAACGGATATTCTTCGTGTCCCAGCAGTACCCCTGCCCGTGCCGGACTGTTGACCGGACAGTCTCCCTGGCATCATGGCTTGTTAGGATATGGCAAAGTTGCCCCCAAGTACAACCACGAAATGCCTCAGATGCTGAAAGATGCTGGATATTATACCTTCGGTATCGGAAAAATGCACTGGCATCCGCAACGAATCAAACACGGTTTCGAAGGAACGCTGCTGGATGAAAGCGGACGCCGGGAAGATCCGAATTTCATCAGTGACTATCGCTTATGGTTTCAAATACAAGCACCGGGAAAGAACCCGGATGAAACCGGAATCGGATGGAACGATCACGGAGCAGCTACCTATAAACTGAAAGAAAGTCTGCACCCTACTTATTGGACCGGTGAAATGGCTTGTCAGATGATACAGAATTATGATAACGGCAATCAGCCTTTATTTCTGAAAGTTTCCTTTGCCCGTCCCCACAGCCCGTACGACCCGCCTCAACGCTTTCTCGACATGTATAAGGATGCACAGGTTCCCGATCCCGTCATTGGTGACTGGTGTGGGAAATACGCTAAAGAACTGGACCCCGAAAAAGCAGCCAAAGATGCTCCCTACGGCAACTTCGGAAATGAATATGCACGTCACTCCAAACGCTATTATTATGCCAACATCACTTTCATAGACGAACAGATAGGGCGTGTCCTCCAGACCTTAAAAGACAAGGGAATGTATGATAATTCCCTTATCATTTTCGTTTCCGATCATGGAGATATGATGGGAGATCACTACCACTGGCGGAAGACTTATCCGTATGAAGGATCTACGCACATACCTTATATTATTAAATGGCCGGCCAAAGCGCAAGTCGTTCCCGGCAAGGTGGATAATCCCGTAGAACTTCGTGACCTGCTGCCAACTTTCCTCGAAATAGCGGGAACCTCCGTTCCCACCGACATAGACGGACGCTCTCTGCTATCTCTGGCTAAAGGCACAGAAACGGAATGGCGCAAATACATTGATCTGGAACATGCCACTTGCTACAGTGATGACAACTATTGGTGTGCCTTGACCGACGGAAAGATTAAATATATCTGGTACTTCTATACAGGTGAAGAGCAATTGTTTGACCTTGCCAAAGATCCTAAAGAACTGCATAATGCTGTGAACGACAAGAAATATAAAAAGCTGCTGGCAGGCATGCGTGCAGAAATGATCCGCCACCTCAGTGAACGGGGAGAGGAATTTGTGAAAGACGGTCAATTGGTTGTCCGCAAAAAAACGATGCTTTACGGTCCTAACTATCCGAAAGAAAAGCAATAAATATAGCCTGCCCGGATGAAACGCATCACTTTCGCCACAAATTGTATCTATCATACAGATAAAATGGGAAGTTCTCTGTGACTGACACTTAATTTATCCGTCTAAGATTGTACAATTTGCGGTGAAAGTGATAATAAGTATTTTGCAAGGAGACGTTTTTCCCTTACATCAGATGATTTCTCCTACATCAGATAAGGAGTGAGATACTTCACAAGGAAATATCCGCCGACCACCAGCCACACATAAAGTAAAAGAGCCAGTACGAAAGGTTTGGCTCCGGCCTTTCTGAATTTATCGATGCTTGTTTCTGTTCCGAGTGCCGTCATAGCCATTGTCAGCAAAAAGGTATCCAGTGTGTTAATACCTGCCACCAACTGCGCAGGAAGCAAATCGAAAGAATTGAAAGCGATGACACCCATAAAACCTATTGCAAACCAGGGCACTGCAATCTTCTGAAACTTCTGCCCTTTCTGCACTTGTCTTTTCCGCGCTCTCGCCACCAGATAGGTAGTAATCAGAAGCACAGGAACCAACATCATCACACGAATCATTTTCACTATGATGGCAGAATCCGAAATACCGTTTCCCATCGCGTCTCCGGCACCTACTACATGGGCAACCTCATGCAGGGTAGCCCCCGTATAAATCCCCATCTGATCGGGAGTCAGTGCACAAAGTCCGTTCCGGTACAAGAAAGGATACAGAAACATGGAAATAGTACCGAAAATCACGACAGTAGACACGGACACAGCCGTTTTATATGGCTTTGCCTTAATGGTCGATTCAGCCCCCAGAATAGCGGCGGCTCCACAAATTCCACTTCCGATGGAAGTAAGCAATGCGATTCCACGGTCCATCTTCAGCAGCTTACCAAGATAGATGCCGCCACAAATAGTCACAGCCACAATAATCACATCGATCAGCATAGCCGGCAACCCGATAGCCATCACATCCTGAAAAGTCAATCTGAAACCATATAAAATGATACCGATACGCAGAATCTTCTTCGAGCAAAACTGGATACCCGGCACCCACGTTTCCGGAAGGTGGTTTCGCAGACTATTGGCATAAAGCATACCCAAAATGATACCGACAATCATCGGACTGAAAGAAATACTTCTTACAAAAGACATCTCGCCAATATAAAATGCAGCACAAGAAAATAATGCTATCAACAGGACACCGTGCAGCATGCTGCTTCTCTTTTCATTGAACATAAATGATTTGATTTAAGTGATACTTAATTATTTCTTTTTTGCAAAGGAAGACATTTTCCGGCAGACTGAATCACAGAATTTTATTATGTCGGATAATCCCTAGTTATAACCCCAAAGCGGTTATAACAAAAAAACGGCACCTCGATTCACATCGCAGCACCGTCACAACACAAACACAAAATAAAACACGACAAAACTACTATGCAATCTTACCTGTAATGCCGGGGAGGCATATCTTGCTTGACTTATCTATATTCGCATACCCATAAGAAGCTTTATCAGGTGATTTGCATAATAAATAACGCACCCATTCGGATTTTGTTCACAAGAGTTCTGAAAAAAATGAAGTTAAGACGACTTTTTAACAAAAAAAACGGTACCCCGATTCACATCGCAGCACCGTCACAACACAAACACAAAATAAAACACGACAAAACTACTATGCAATCTTCCTGTTATGCCGGGGAGGCATATTCACTGACTCATATATATTCGCATACCTACAAGCAGCCATCAGGCGATTTGCACATATATAACATCCCGATTTTCGTTTTGTTCACGAAAAAAAGAGATTGAAGTTTATTTTCTCCCTTTAAAATCTTTCAGAAAGCCTTCCATCAACCATTTGGCAAGGGCCTGACGGTTGGAATCCATCACCAGTCTCCGCTGGTCAAATGTATTCTGTATATTCCCCAGTTCGACAAAGACAGAAGCAGGAGTAGTGTGTGAAAGTACATATAAATTGCGTCCGCTCACCGTTCCGGAAAAGCCGCGGTTCGGCTGATGCTTTCCATATTTGGATTCGAACGTATCTTTCATATTGTTTGCCAGCCGTTTGCTTTCGGCTTTCTTATTAGAATGATAGAAAAAGACATCTGTCTGCTTTTTTTTGCTGCGACTGTCTACATGGATGAAGATAGCGCGACAGTAAGTATAGTTCTGACGGTCTTTCCGATAAAAAGCATTGATTTTATTGCAACGCTGCTGAAGACGCTGCACCTGATTCAATGGAATCGGGTCGCCCATACAAGTCTCACGCTTGCTGTTAGAGAGGTAAGCGTCATTACGGATACCATCTTTGGCATCCTGAATAATGATATGCACTTCCGCCCCTTCCTGCATCAGATTCCGGGCGAGACGAAGTGCAATGTCATAGGCATATTCGTCTTCGTGAAGTTCGTGCTTCCCTACCCGTCCGATGGCTCCCGGATCAGGACCGCCATGCCCGCTGACTACATAGAAGCAGGCACCTGCCAGTCGGTTGGAAGTGACCTTTACATTCGCCAGTTGCTTACCGAAAAGAGGTTCATGAAGAGTGGTTCCTATTTTCGAAGCCTTTGAGGATTGTTTTCTTGCCGGTGTCTCTTTATCAGCCGCCGTCGATCTCTTGACAGGAGGAATTGTATATGTCACCCCCAGTTTCAGCACATTTCCTTTCCCCAGCTTTGCCTTATTCAGTTCCACAAAATCATCGTAATATTTCTTTGGAGCACGGTTATGACGCAGCAAAAAAGTAGAAATCCCCTCACCTGCTTTCGGAGTAGCTTTTTGTTGCGCCTGCACATCAGCCAACGAAAGAAGAAAACTAATTAATAAAAGAATATAGAATCTTTTTTTCATATTCGACTACTACCTTATCAGTATCATTTCACTTATAAACAGGACAAAAATACAATTATTTTCCCTACTTTTGCCCCGTTAAAACTTTTTTTGGCAATAAAACTTAAAACCCTATATCATTATGGCAAAACAATTCAAACCCGAAACCTTGTGCGTACAGGCCGGATGGACGCCTAAAAAGGGTGAGCCGCGTGTGCTGCCCATCTATCAGAGTACAACTTTCAAATACGATACCAGCGAACAAATGGCACGCCTTTTCGATTTGGAAGACAGTGGTTATTTTTATACCCGCCTGCAAAACCCGACTAATGACGCGGTTGCCGCCAAGATTGCCGCCCTTGAAGGTGGTGTAGCTGCTATGCTTACATCCAGCGGTCAGGCAGCCAACTTTTATGCCATTTTCAATATCTGCCAGACAGGAGATCATTTCGTTTGTTCATCCGCCATCTATGGAGGAACATTCAATTTATTCGGTGTCACCATGAAGAAACTCGGCATCGACGTTACATTCGTTAATCCGGATGCCAGCGAAGAAGAAATCTCGGCAGCTTTCCAGCCTAATACGAAAGCACTGTTCGGAGAAACGATCTCCAATCCTTCTCTCGAAGTGCTGGATATCGAAAAGTTTGCCCGTATCGCACACAGTCACGGAGTGCCTTTGATTGTGGACAATACATTCCCGACTCCTATCAACTGCCGTCCTTTCGAATGGGGAGCAGACATCATCGTTCATTCTACTACCAAGTACATGGACGGACACGCCACCAGCGTAGGCGGCTGTATCGTCGACAGCGGCAACTTCGACTGGGATGCCCATGCAGACAAATTCCCCGGGCTCTGTACACCGGACGAATCTTATCATGGTCTGACCTATACAAAAGCATTCGGCAAAGGCGCTTACATCACCAAAGCAACCGCACAACTGATGCGTGACCTCGGCAGCATCCAAAGCCCGCAAAATTCTTTCTTACTGAATCTTGGACTTGAAACACTGCACCTGCGTATGCCTCAACATTGTCGTAACGCTCAGAAAGTAGCAGAATATCTTTCTAAGAACGAGAAAGTGGCTTGGGTTAACTATTGCGGCCTGCCGGATAACAAATACTATGCACTGGCACTGAAATATATGCCGAACGGCTCCTGCGGAGTAATCTCCTTCGGACTGAAAGGCGGACGTGATGTATCTATCAAGTTTATGGATTCATTAGAATTTATCGCTATTGTGACTCACGTAGCTGATGCCCGTAGTTGTGTGCTTCACCCCGCCAGCCATACTCACCGCCAGTTGTCGGATGAACAGCTGATGGAAGCAGGTGTACGTCCCGACTTAATCCGTTTGTCCGTAGGTATCGAGAATGCGGATGATATCATTGCAGATATCGAGCAGGCATTGAATGCGTAAAAGCTGATTACTATCAGATAACAAACAGCAAAGGCACAGGATATTTTGACTCTGTGCCTTTCTCTTTTCACCAATGCCTCATCCCTTTCTTATTTACTGCCTATTATCCTCCTTCTCAATAAGAAAGTTAATTTCCAACAGAATATGTTTAATCATGAACTGATAAATCGCTATAGATGTTTATCTTTGTAAGGAACCAAACTCTGTATAGATATGAAAAAGATTTTATTAGTAGCACTCGCGCTGTGCCTTTCTTACGGATTTGCTTATTCCTGTTTATTCAATCATTCAATTAATCTGACCACAAAGATGCAGAACTTCGAAACGGATTCGTTTACCACCAAGAACGGGAAAAGCCTGAAGATCACTTTCTTTAAGCATGCCAGCTTGTTAATAGAATATGCTGGAAAAAAGTTTTTTATTGATCCAGTCTCTGATTACGCAGACTTTACACAGCAACCGAAAGCTGACTATATCCTGATAACACATGAACACCATGATCATTTCGATACCAAAGCGATTGCTGCTATCGAAACTCCGGATACAAAAATTATTGCCAATCCGAATTGCCAGAAGATGCTGGACAAAGGACAAGCCATGAAAAATGGTGATATACTGCAAATTACACCCGAAATCAAACTGGAAGCAGTACCTGCTTATAATACAACTCCCGGTAGAGACAAATTCCATCCCAAGGGACGTGACAACGGATATATCCTCACTGTGGGCGACACCCGGATTTACATTGCCGGAGACACGGAAGATATCCCGGAAATGAAACAAATAAAGAATATCGATATAGCCTTTCTACCTGTCAACCAACCGTATACGATGACACCGGAACAAGCTATACAATCTGCTAAAATCATTCAACCGCATATTTTGTATCCGTACCATTACGGAGATACGAATATCAATGAAGTGAAGGACGGATTAAAAAACGAAAAAGAAATAGAAGTACGTATCCGTGCTTTACAATAAAAATTCATGGAGAGATGCAATCCACACTTTTATATCAGGACAATATATTATCATGAATATATTTGCACTGCATACTTCTCCGTATGAAAGGACTGTCTCTCCATTCACATTGAGATACGTATAACTGGACTATCTACTTTACATTGCTCACTTTCATCGTGGTCCAAAAGCGAATACATTCGGAATTTTAGAGACCAAATATCCATTCTCAGGATAGGAATCAATCAACATTTTCTTCTTTTTATTTCAACAGAATCTCCGTCAAATAGAATAAACTCGGCAAAGATGACGATTTATCCAATGAATAATTTCGTACCGTATATCAGTTTCATCACAGAATCCATTTTCTGACGATAGTCCATCAATAGATTGATAAATTACAACTTCGTTCTTTGGATTCATATTTTTATGGATCAATGCTTTATAGTTTATTTTTATTCGATATTCTACAAATGTAACAAATTCTATCCTAACCTATAAACTTTGCGACTGATTATTTTTTGAGATTCAAAATACCTTGCAGATAATACATCGGAAAAAGAAAAATGCAAAAAAAGGACGTTCCCAGGGAAAAAGGGGAAATAGGAACGTCCTTTGAATAGAGTTGGCGAAAAGTCCGGTCTTTCACAAGTGCAGACCTTTCCTCTTTTCACTAAAATAAACTAAGGATGTGGGGAAATCCTTAGTGGGAAATACGATTATCAACCACTTCACAGAGGTGTATAACCGCAAAGTAGTCGCATTCGGGAATTTAGTATCAATGATACCTTTTATTAATTAAGATACTTTCGTTCCAATGAAGCAACATTATTTTCTTATACGTCATACAACATTTTGTTTATACAGTCGTTTATTCAGCAATACAAATACTTACACGGTTTTCTTCCGGTGTTTTGTATGGCTGAACAGTGTCTCCTTTAGAGTCTATAATAATTCTATCGGTCGATATTCCTTTAGTCTTCAAGGCATCAGCTACGTTAACAGCTCGCTTATCAGACAATGTCTTATTGATTCGAGAATTACCGGTATTCACATCCGCATAGCCGGTCACTTGTACTTTTGCAGATGGATTCTTTTGCAAATATTCTGCTAACTCATCAATCTTGGATTTTTGATCATCTTGAATACGTGCTGAGTTCAAAGCAAAGAAAATATCCTGTTTCATAGGCTGTACTGTTACCACTTCTTTTTTAGGCTGCGGTTGTTCTACCACAGGAGCAGGTTTCGGTTGCTCTGCTACAACAGGTTCCGGTTCGTAGTATACAGGTTTGGTTTCTGTATAGCCTTTACCAAATTTTATATTCAAACCTACCAAAGCGTTAAATTGCCAGTCGGAATTACCAGCTTTCTTTGAGTTGAACTTATCAGACATCACATTGGCATTGCCTTCGATGTTAATAGCCAAACGGTCGTTCAGACGTAAGTTGCATCCTAAGCCGAGACGTCCTGCTACAAAATTCTTATGATCTTTCCAAAGGTATTCCATCTTGTAGCCATTCGTGTTAAGCGCAATAGCCTCATCATTGTCGAAAGCATGGTTGAGTCCTACACCAATAAATGCATAACCATTGAATACCCTCTTGGGGGTGAAACCACAAAACAGTGTGCTAAGGTCAGATACGATATCCACATTACCTTGCAAGTATTTAAACTGATAATCTTGTCGTGGAGAAACCCATCTTCCTTTTGCCTGCCATCCACTGACACCTATTCGTGCCCGCCATGCAGGAACAAACTGGTAGCCCAGATTGATTGCAGCAGCCGGAGATATAAGATCGGCAAATTTGGCTTCGCCAACTGTATGAGCTGCGCCAACTTGAACTTGCATAAACCAATGAGGTTTAAATGTAGTCTTTCCTTCTTCTTTGATTTGCCGTTCTTGTGCGGATGCCACCGTTCCACCCAATATTAAGACGAATACAGTTATCCACAAATTCTTTCTATTCATATTTATCTCTTTTCTTTTTAAAGAGAGAGCATCCCCCTAGGAATGGAAAGGGATGCTCTCAGATCAAAGTTATCATATAAATCTGCGGCTTCGCCCAAACAGACTTATACTAGAGTATTGTTATTACTTTGCTCTCGCCTTGATCGGAACAAGAACTTTAGATTGAGTTCTTGCCCCCCATTTATCAATAACAGTAATAATAACATAACTGTCAGTTCCTGCTATATCATTTTGGATATCGGCCATCTTATCATCTTTCAACTTAATTGTAATTTTCTTGTCATAAGAAGCGACATCAATCGAACCAGTACCTTCATGATCTGTTTCACCGTCTGCAACTGAAATGGTCATATATCCAGAAGCTACTTCACTTAATGCTACTTGATATTTGCTAACTCTAGTTTCACTAGACCAAATAATTTTTGCTCCAGACGCCTCTTTCCATTCAACATTAGAACCTATCGTGAAATCAAATGACTTGTTAGTCATAGACAATGTATTCAAATCCGCACCAATTTTAGTAACATTGTCATGTTTACCTTCTTTAATCGGTGACTTAACAGTCAGATTATACTCATAGCTATAAGTAGCTAAACGTTCATTGCCAAACGGAAGATAAGTAGAGACAAATTTACGTGTAGAGTATACTCCTGCATTGTCTTTATCAGCTACACCGTCAGGTTCAGGTTTTTCATCTTTCATCGGTGCTACACTGATTTCATCTTCATTACCAGTCAACCATGCATCGGCTTTCTTACCATCAAATTCAGGTATTGTTTCTTCAAATGTGATGTGGCTAGCATCCTCTGCAGATACTACTTTGAATAACTTATTCAAGTTATACAGAATATGGTCTGCTGAGCCATTTAACTTACCAAATACCGTAGCTTCAGTCTTTGTGGCCTTATCAAAGTATGCATCTAATGGTTCAAACTTAAAGATTGCATCATTGTCTTGTTTAACAACTACCTTAAAGTCAGCAGAATACACTACCTTGTCAGCATCATTCTTATCAATAATGTTCAACTTAACATTGTGAGATGTTGCAGCGACATTTTCAGGATCAAATTTAGCTACTACATAGAACTTAATACCATCTTTATAGGTAGCTTCACTAACAAATGGAATCTTTTCACCATCAATGTCAGTTGCTACTAATTCGAATGTCACACTACCATCTTCATATTCAAAATCTTTTCCGTTAACACGAATCTTGCCACTAGTATAGGCTATTCCTTCTTTCGTATCAAGCGCAATATTGTAATGTCCTTGTCTGAACAAATCTTTCATATTTGTTACATCAGAAGCAACCCATTGCTTTTTAGCATCCGGAGTGATAGTCCAGGCCATATCAGCAACAGTGAAGTTAAGTACAATATTTTTAAATGAGATAGTCATATCAGCAGTTGCTTCTGAGCCATCATTTTTCAGATAATGAACAGTCACTACCAAGTCACCTTCTTTATCTGCATAAATAGTTCTGGCAGCAGCGTCAAACTCTACACCCATCAATTCAGCAGTACCTCTATTAGCACCTTCGATAGCATAATAGAAATCTACAGCATTATTCATCTTGTCTCCTACAAGTTCATCTAAGTTATGTTTTGTACGATACATTGCTTCTACACTAAAGGGATCACAAGTCTGTGCAGCACTGCTAGCTTTTACCTTTATTGCATAATCAGAAAGAATTTCTTTACCAAAAGCATCTTTTGTAGATAAAGCATACGCATACTCGTTACTACCTTCAAGATCACTGTAAGCTACACCATCAGCAACAGCAATGCTCAAATCAAATACACCTTTATTAGCTGTCGGTTCTTTGTCGGCTGCACGTGATAACGGCTCCTTGCTCATATTATTAGCTACATTTGAAATCTTGTAGTTAGTATTACCTTTAGAATCTGTCAGCCCAATAGTATATGCACCAAGTTCAAGATCAACAGGATTGATTAATGCAGTGACAAAAGCACTTTTTGAAGTCAGTAAATCGCCTGCAGTATATTTCACTCCGTTAAATTCGAAATCTTTTTTAGCACGTCCGTAATACATATTAATATCAACGGCAGTAGAAGGAACTTCAATCTTATTGTTTGTGATTGTTATCACCTTCATACTTGAAATCTTGTCAGCAGATGGCAAAATAACAGTTTGATCAGTATATGAACCGTCAGCGTTTTGAGATCCTACATGAAGTACCCAGTTCGGACGGTCTGTTCCTTTTACGATATATACACTTGTCTGTGCGTAATCTCCCTGTACAAGTTTGCCTGCTGTTGCATCCCAGAAATACCAGTATCCGTCTTCTCCGATGTAAGGTGATTGTCCATCTTTACCGTCTTCACCATCCTTACCGTCTTCGCCGTCTTTTCCTGGTTCACCGTCTTTACCATTTTCAACTTTTGCAAACCAGCCAGTTGGTTTTTCATCGATCAGCCATTCTCCTGTTTCCGGATCAATAGTAACCTTTGAGCCCGGAGCACCATCAGCACCTGCTGCGCCCGGAGTACCTGCTACACCCGGAGCACCTGTATCCCCTTTATCTCCCTTGTCACCTTTGGCACCATTTACAATTTCATAAGATTTGTCATCGTTAAATGTAATCTTGAATCCCCCTGCAATAGGTTCTACATTTTTAACCCACTTACCATTATCAACAAACTGCTGCAAACTTTCGATGCTGGCTTTGTTTGCATCAATCTGGGTTTGCAGATTGTCTATGTCATCATCGTAGTCCTTACAGCCTACGTAGGTGACAGTTGAAAGCGCTAATGCTCCGAAAAACATCACTCTAATAAATTTTTTCTTCATAACTACTTAAAAATTACATTAATAATATATTATTAAACACTAAGTTTCAATAACACCTTCCCGTTACTTTGTAGGTAACGGGAAAGCGTACTTTTCCACCCCGACAGAGGCGTCTGCGGACTACATTCATTGAATAAGTAAAGAATATTTTTAACCCCTGCTCTCAGACGATGGCAGAGGGGAGGGAAATCTTTTGCAAAAATTAAAGACCAAGCCGTGTTCTTCTCAAAAAATCCGCAGTTTTATTCTGTGTGTTTCCTTTTTTTAGTAGTTTATCAGAAAAAATATCATTTTTGTTTGCATGTTTTCCAAAATATACCCATATTTGCAGCGTCTTTTCTTCCCGTTACCTACAAAGTAACAGTTCTCTAATTCAAGAACTTACCTGCACTATAGACCTTCTTTAAGGAAGAAATAACCGCTACATTCGCTTCATCAATTTTCTTATTCTTGAAAGGTTTCAGATACGTTTCCGTCACGGTGATGGAAGAATGCCCCATCGCTTCGGAAATAACACCGGGATGTACCTCACAATAGTATGCCATCGTAGCCCAGGTATGACGGGCAGTGTACGAGCTTACTTCAGATGTCAGTCCCAAAACCTGTTTCAAAATCATTAACTGATAATTAAAGTTGCGCAATGCCAGCTGATATTCCTTGTAAGCCGCTTCCGTTCCCTCTCCACTTGTGATCAGCGAAAAAAGATAGGGAGAAGCAGGATCGGTATTCATATACCGCTTGATCAGCTTCATGGCTTCCGGCACAAGAGTCACTGTTAATAACCTGCCGGTTTTTCGACGGCGGTAAGTCATTACATTCCCATCGATATCATGCTTTTTCAGATAGGCAAGATCCACAAACGGAATCCCACGAAGTAAAAACATTAAAAAGAAAAGACCACGAGTACGCTGTAGTTCCTTGTTGTCCTGACACAGTTGTTTCGGAAGTTCCTTCATCAGACGCTCCATGTCTTCCTTATCCAGCGCACGTTTCCTGTCCGCGCGCGTTCCTGTATAGACATACCGGAAGTGATGAGGCACATAAGGCGCAAGATGGCGGTCGACCGCACGGTTATACACTGCACGCAACGTACGCATATAAGTGGAAACTGTATTCCAGCTACAGTTCCTGCCACGCAGATACGATTCGAAACTTTTAAGAAACTCCTGACTTACTTTCCGGAAAGGAAGCTTATCACTTCCATGAAAGGCAAGGATTGCACTCAGGCTACTCCTGTAAATATGGGCAGTCCCATAATTCCCACTTTCCCGCAGCCCATCGGCTACTTCCTTCATAAACGAAATTAAATTCCCCATTTTCTACTGATTTAAATAATACTCAAAGATACGTTCATGGAGAAAGCCGTTCCCTTACCCACTCTGCTTTCCCCAGTGTTCTTTGTTTTTCTATTCTCTAAATACTAAGAAGACAAAGATAGAAATAAATTTGTTCAGTGACCGAGCCGTTTCATAAATCTGTTTTATAACAGAAAACAAGTGACTTATACTTATTTTTCATACATTTGTATGCAACAAAGAAATAAACATGGAACAATCGAAGAATAAACGCATACGCCGTACCCGCGCCGAACTGGAAGCGGACGTGTTTGATGCCATCCGTCAGTTAGCAAGTGAAAAAGGTCTGGCGCAAATTACCTTTACGGATATTATGCAAAGAGCCGACATACAAATGTCCGTCCTGCTCAATAACTATAAGAATATAGAGCGGCTGCTGGATAAGTACGCATACATCTCTGATTATTGGCTGCACGATCTTTTCGATGAAGAACACCCTACAGACAAAGCCAACGAGGACATCATGAAAAGCACCTTAAAGGCTTTGGCAAATTACTTATATGACAATACCGATATGCAGCACTTGCTAGTGTGGGAACTCGAAGCGGACAATTCGACCACAAGACGTATGGCACGAAGCAGGGAAAAGCATTACAAATTGGCTATAGAAGAATACAAGCATTTGTTTGAAGGAACGGGTATCCCGATTGATATAATAGCGGGACTTCTTACTGCCGGAACATATTACCTGATATTACACCGTAAGCGTTCCACATTTTTTAGTGTGGATTATCAGCGGAAGGAAAATCGGGAACGCCTGTACAGTACACTTGAATATCTTTCCGGTCTGGTGTTCTCCGCGCTCAAAGAGCACAATCAAACCATAGAGATAGCCCGTAATTTCAAGCAAAAAGGCATAGCGGATGATGTGATAGCAGAATGCACGGGTTTGTCTGTCGATGTGGTGAAGGGACTTTAGATTGATCATTTGTCAAGTTTTCATACGGAGACAAAGGACAGTCCATCCGCCTTAACCAAACAAGCGAAGAACTACATTATTAGAAATTAAACGTTTTGAGCAGTCATAAAACAGCAGTTATAAGACAGATACTGCTGTACTGCTATCTGATTAATACATAGCATGATACAAGTTACTATATTCTCAAAGTATTCTCATGCCTTTGAGAAAAAATTCTCACCACGGTGAGAAAAAATTCTCATGCCTGTGAGAATTATTTCTCAATGCGATGAGAAAATGTTCTCACGGGCATGAGAATAAAAGCGTTTATACTAATCTGCCAACGGTTAACTGCCTTTCTGCTTATCTCCGGATTTAATTGACAAGATTTAAAAAACAACTTAATATATCACATGATCGGGAATTTCAGAGAATAACTCATTTCAAACAAATAAAAAGGCGTGCCTGCTTAAAAAGCAATACACGCCCTTCCTTTCATACACAAACATTAAATTTATCCAGTTTCAGGTGTTCGTCAATATACCGAATGCCGTCCACCTCAAAAAGCCCTCGTAAGAGGGTATGGTTCAGCGCCTGCTGAACAACATACGGAGTACCTTGCAGGCAACTCTGATAAATAACCTCCTGCAAATCTGCCGCAAAGCGATCCGGATCGACTCCCGGAAGCAGGTAACCACAGATTTTGCAATGCGTCAGTACGTCGATAAACTGCTGCAACCAGAAGGCCTCTTCCCGTTTGAAGGAAGCGCTGTAATCTTCGTTCGCGGCGATATCCAGCAATAAAGTCTTTCCTAACGAATGCAATAGCGTGAGATACCCGTTCACTGTGGCAAAAAGCACCTGCATACACGAACTGTCCATCCGCATCTGACTTTGTTTCAGACGACTTCTGATCCCGTTGGTGAAATCATAAAGACAGATGCGGAACAGACAAGTCTTACTGGGGAACAGCTTGTAAAGCGTACGCTTCGACATCTTCATCCCCTTGGCTATGTCATCCATGGTCAGTCCGTCAGCACCGTGCAGATACATCTCGTGTTTGGTGTATTCGATTATCTGACACCGTACTTTTTCAGGATTCATACTATCCTCCTACATCCGGCCTCCGCCCAAAGCCTGATACAGTGTAATCACGCCCTGGATTTCGGTAAAGCGATTGGCTACCTGTGAAAGTCTGGCGTTCAGCAATGTCTGCTGTGCGGTCAGTACTTCCAGATAAGTAGTATTATTACTATGTTCCATCAAAAGACTAGTGCTTCTGGCAGCAGTCTGCAAAGAGGTGATCTGCTTATCGTAGAAAGCGGATTTCTCACGGGCTGTCTGATATTGCACCAGTGCTTCGTTTACTTCCACACCTGCGTTCAGCAATGTCTGTTCAAAGCTGAGGCGGGCTTCTTCCTGCTGTGCCTTCGCTATTTTCAGCTGGGCGATATTCACTCCCTTGTTAAATAAAGGTTGCGTTAGTGAAGCTACGGCAGAAGCAACGAACTTGCCCGGATTGATAATCATGCTACCGGCACTGTTTGTCCATCCGGCACTCCCGCTCAGCGTGATGGAAGGATAGAAAGCGGCACGGGCAGCATTCGTCGTATAGAACGCCTGCGCTAAAGAGAACTCTGCGCTACGTACATCCGGACGGTTGGAAAGCATCTGCAAAGGAATCCCTACGGAGAAGTCTTCCGGCAACTGCTGGTTTTCCAGTTTGCCGCGTTGCATCTTGTGAGGTGTTTCCGCCAGCAACAAAGCCATTGAGTTCTCCGTCTGATTGATTTGTTCTTTCAGGTCGAGCACTGTCGTACATATATTATAATAGGTGGCTTCCGTCTGAGCCAGTCCGGCTTCGGTCATCATACCGGCCTTCTTCATGGCACGGGCTGTCCGCACGCTCTCTTTCCATGCCGCTTCGGTGGACACGGAAATCTCATATTGAGCGTCGAGCATCAGCAAGGTATAATAAGTATTTGCCACGGCAGACACCAATTGCGTCTTCACCGCCTGTTCATACTCCTTGCTCTGCTCATAGGCCGCTTTTGCCCGACGTTTGGCTGTGGTTACCTTTCCGAAGATATCCAGTTCCCACGAGGCAGTCACCGGCAATGAGTAGGTCTGTGTCGCTTTGCCACGGTCGAAGCTGCTCACAGCTCCTTCCGGTGCGAGAAACAAAGAGGGCAGATAAGAAAGCTTGGACGTCAGCAACGAAGCCTCCGCTTCTTTCACACGGAGATGCGCTGTCTGCATATCCGTATTCCGTACCAAAGCCGAATCGATCAAATTCTGCAAATACGAGTCAGTAAAGACCTCTCTCCACGAGAGATTACCGAAGTTCGCCGTATCGGCGGAAGCGACGGTCTCGCTTCCATAAAGTCCTTCGGGGACTTCCGATACAGGTTTGTATTTATTGTAGATACCGCAACTGCTCAACACGAGCGTTGCTGCGGATAAGATTAATATTTTCTTCATCATCAATTATTTTTTTCCTGCTTTAGATTTTTCTTCTTCACTCACCTTGATTTCTTCCTCGATCTGCCAGTCTTCCGTAGGTCTGCTCTGCACAGGGCGTAAGCGTTCCTGCAACCACTGGAAAGCGATAAACAAAGTAGGCACGATGAAAAGTAATGCCAGCGTACCGATCGTCATACCACCGACTACACCCGTACCCAGCGAACGGTTACCATTGGCTCCTACACCACTGGACAACATCAATGGGAACAGACCGAAGATCATCGTCAACGCTGTCATCAGAATCGGACGCAGACGGGCTTTGGCTGCACTTACCGCAGAAGCGATCAGTCCCATACCTGCCTTACGGCGTTCGGCAGCGTATTCGGTCAACAGGATGGCCGTCTTTGCCAACAGACCGATCAACATAATCAAACCTGTCTGCAAGTAAATGTTATTCTCCAGTCCGAACATCCATGCGAAAAGGAAACTTCCCATCAATCCGCAAGGCACACTCAGAAGCACGGCGAACGGAATGATAAAGCTCTCGTACAATGCACTCAGAATCAGATAAATCATCAGGAAGCAGATACCAAAGATGATCATTGTCGTACCGCTTTGCTGATTTTCTTCACGGGTGATGCCTCCGTAATCATAGCCATATCCCTTGGGAAGAGACTGTACGGCTGTTTCCTGTACGGCCTTGATAGCGTCTCCCGTACTATATCCGTCTGCCGGCATCGCATTCACGGCGATGGAATTGTACATATTGAAACGGCTCAGCGACTCTGCACCGTAGCTGCGTGTCAACGTTACGAACTGGCTCAGCGGAGCCATCTCTCCGTTCGACATACGTACGAAAGCATTGTCCAGTGAAGTTTCGTCCAGACGGAATTGCGGGTCTGCCTGAATCATGACTCTGTATACTTTAGAGAAACGGTTGAAGTTGGACACATACTGACCGCCATAATAACCGGACAGTGTGCTCAATACCGCATCCGGTGTAATGCCTGCGCGTTTACACTTGGCTGCATCCACCTCTACCGTCCACTGCGGATAGCGCACGTCGAACGTAGAATATGCCATCGCAATTTCCGGACGCTGGTTCAATGCTCCCAGATATTGCTGGGTAGTGGTAAAGAATTCGTTGATATCACCGCCCATCTTATCCTGCATATGGAGTTCCAGCGCATTACCCATACCGTAACCCGGAATCATACCCGGCGAAATAGCGAAGACACTGGCATCCTTGATATCGGCCGTACGACCGTACACCTGACCGATGACTGCCTGCACATTATCCTCATCATTCGGACGTTCGTCCCACGACTTCAATTTCAGAATCAACATACCGAACGAGCTTCCCTGTCCTGCCAGCAATCCGTAGCCGGCCACTTTCTGCACGTGCTTAATCTGCGGAATATCCATCAGACGCTTTTCGATGCGTTCCATCACTTCGTCGGTCGTAGTCAGCGAACTACCGGCCGCCGTACTTACATTGACGAATACCACACCCTGGTCTTCGTCCGGCACCAGACTGGTCTTTGTCGTGTTCATCAGGAATACAAGCAACACTACAGAGCAAACGAGCAGCGACCATGCCAGCCATCTGCGTTTGATAAAGATCAGTACCACATTCTTGTATTTCTCTATCAGAATATCGAAAGCCGAGTTGAATGCTTTACGGAAACGTGCCGCAAAGTTATTCTTCTGCGTACCGTCTTCATTGATATAAGGTTTCAACAGCAACGCACATAATGCCGGACTCAGCGTCAACGCATTAATAGCGGAAATACCAACGGCAACCGCCATCGTCAGACCAAACTGGGTATAGAACGTACCGGAAGTACCGCCCATGAAGGATACCGGAATAAATACTGCCATAAACACCAGCGAAGAGGTGATAACAGCATTACTGATACCTTTCATTGCATCGATACTTGCCATATAGGACGACCTGTACCCTACGTCGAAGCGTGCCTGCACCGCCTCGACGACAATAATGGCGTCGTCCACCACCGTACCGATGACGAGCACGAGCGCAAACAGCGTGAGCAGATTGATACTGAATCCTGCCACCGCCATGAAAGCAAACGTACCGATGAGCGAAACAATGACTCCCACCAAAGGAATCAGCGTAGAACGAAAGTCCTGCAAGAACACATATACCACCAGAATCACCAGGATAATCGCCTCGATCAACGTCTTCACCACCTCATGGATAGAAGCGAACAGGAAGTCGTTCGAGCTCATCATCTGTGTCAGTTCCACTCCTTTCGGGAGGTCTTTACGGGCTTCTTCAAGGAATTTATCAATGTTCTGGTTTACTTCGGTCGCATTGGAGCCCGCCGTCTGAAACACCATGCACGAAACGCCCGGATGACCGTCCATTCCACCGTGATAAGCATAGCTATCCTGTCCCAACTGTATCTCGGCGATGTCTTTCAACTTCAGGACCTCACCATTGTCCGTAGAACGAATGACAATATCTCCAAATTCTTCCGGAGTGATCAGACGTCCTTTATATTTCATTGTATACTGATAGGTTTCGTTCGAGTTTTCACCGAATGAACCGGTGGCCGATTCGATATTCTGTTCGGCAAGCACACTGGTGATATCCGATGGAATCAGTTTGTACTGGGCCATCACGTCCGGCTTCATCCATACACGCATGCTATATTCACCTCCCATAATCATCAGGTCGCCTACACCCGAGATACGCAGAATCTCCGGTTTCAGATTGATACTGATATAGTTGGAAAGGAAGTTTTCATCGTAGCTATCGTCCGGACTGGAAAGCGAGAACATCTGCAGGATACTTGTCTGACGTTTGGAAGTAGTCACACCGACCTGCGTTACTTCTGCCGGAAGCTGTCCCGTCGCTCTCGACACGCGGTTCTGTACGTTGACCGCTGCCATGTCCGGGTCTGTTCCCTGCTTGAAGTACACGGTGATACTCACTGTACCGGCATTGGTGGCGCTGGAAGTCATGTAAGTCATATCTTCCACACCATTGATCGCTTCTTCCAAAGGAGCAATCACACTCTTCTGCAAAGTTTCCGCACTGGCGCCATAATAGGTGGTACTCACCATAATGGTCGGCGGAGCAATATCGGGATATTGTTCGACGGGCAGACTGAACAGCCCGATGATACCCACAACGACAATCGTAATAGAGATGACTGCCGATAATACGGGGCGTTCAATAAAAGTTCTTAAATTCATGGATGATTCCTCCTTTGTTTAATTTTCAGTAGTTGTCGAAGATGCCTGGGCAGTCTTTGCCTTAATCGGAGTACCTTCACGAAGTAATCCTACGCCTTCCGCCACAATCACATCGCCCGGAGCCAGTCCTTCATCCACGATAAATTCGCGGCCGCCGTTCACACGGGTCACCTGCACCAAAGCAGATTGCGCTTTGCCGTCTACTACCTTATATACATATCTCTTATCCTGTATTTCGAACGTAGCTCCCTGCGGGATAACCAAAGCTCCCGTTTTCTGTACCGAAATCACTACGTTACCCGCACCGCCGCTGTGCAGCAGTCCGTCCTTATTGGGGAAAACGGCACGCAGGCTGACAGTACCCGTCGAACGGTCAATGACTCCGCTGATAGACTCGATCTGTCCCTGTTCGGGATAAGCCGATTTATCGTTCAGCTGCAAGTCGATGGCAGGCATACTTTTCAGCGCCTCGTCTTTAGAGCCATACTGGCGAATCAATCCCAGCAACTGGTTTTCCGTCATCGAGAAGTAGACGTACATGTCCGAATTGTCGGAAACGGTGGTCAGCGGTTCGGGAATGCTGGAACTCACCAACGCACCTACGCGATAAGGCAATGTACCTACCACTCCGTCTGCCGGACTCTTCACTACCGTATAAGAAAGGTTATTACGGGCGCTCACTTCTTGTGCCTTGGCCTGTGCCAGTTGGGCTTTGGCAGCCAGAAGAGAATTTTTTGCCGTACTCAGATCGAAAGCGGAAACTACATTCTCCTTATACAGTTCCTCTTTGCTGTCGTAAGTCAGCTGTGCCGTTGCCAGAGACGCTTTGGCTGACTCTACATTCGCCACTGCCGTCTGCAGGGCTGCCTCATACGGCACTTGGTCGATGATGAACAGCGTCTGTCCGCTCTTCACCCGCTGTCCTTCGGTGACACTGACTTTTGTCAGCGTACCGCCTACCTGTGGATAAATATCGATGTCCTGACGTCCGCGGATGGTCGCCGAATAGGCACTCGAAATCATCCGGTCGGTCGGAGAAACGGTCATTACTTCATATCCTGTTTCCATTTGTGTGGGTGGAGCTTGCTTACAACCTGCAGCAGCAACCAGACAACCGAGCAATAATAGCCCTTGCTTCATTTTACATACCTTTTTACTCATTGTGTTACCTATTAAAATTTTTGATCGCGGCAAAGGTAGACTCTTTTCACCACAGAAAACTGGTCATAGTGTTTAGAGTTTTGTTCATTTTCGGAACAACATGAGCGATATTTAGTGAAAAAGTCCTATTTTTGCCCACTAAATAAGAATAGTTATGATACAGAGAAACTCTACCCTTGCCGTTCTCCGGGAATCATTTGTTGCCGGAAGCGATGAGAATTTGTCACCTATCATGCATCACCTCTGGAAAATGGAAGGGGGTGCCATCTATTTCTGCCGCAGTGGATGGGCACACGTCACCATCGATCTGAAAGAGTACGAAATCGTCAAAAACACTCAGGTGGTACTGCTGCCGGGAAGCATTATCCGTATCAATGGCAGCAGCAGTGACTTCACAGCCTCCTTTTTCGGATTTCCCAAAGATATGTTTCGGGAAGCCTGCCTGCGGTTAGAACCGACCTTTTTCCGCTTTATGAAGGAAAGACCGTGCTATGTGCTTCCCGATAAGGATACCGGAGCAATCAACGGATTGATACAGGCGGCAACTGCTATTTATAATGACCGCGAGAACCGCTTCCGCAACCAGATAGCCAAGAATCATCTCCAATCCTTCATGCTGGATATTTACGATAAATGCTACCGCTACTTCGACAAACAGGAAATAGAAGGGGGAAGCCGGCAGGACGAAATCTTCAAGAAGTTTGTCGCATTGGTGCACGAAAACTGCATTTCACAACGGGAAGTTAACTTCTACGCCAACGAGCTTTGTATTTCGACCAAATACCTGACAGGCATCTGCCGCAGTGTGACCGGAGATTCTGCCAAAAAGATCATTGATGATTTCGCCATTCTAGAGATCAAAGTACTGCTCCAGTCTACGGAGCTGACAATGCAGGATATAGCCGACCGGCTCGGTTTCCCGGACCAGTCGTATTTAGGAAGATATTTCAAACGGCATGAAGGAATGTCGCCTAGAGAATATCAAAACAGATATGTTATATAGCAATCAGAAAAAAGAAATAACCATTATACATTAAGGAGTACAGAGACCCGGATAGCAACCATAAGTTTGTGCAAAATCAGTCATTTTGCTATAAAATTAATAGAAATTATCATCTAAAGACAACAATGTATAACTTTTATTCCTACATTTGCAGCCAAATGATAACTTATTAATAAAAATACCAATACCATGGCTAAAATAACCAAAGAAGCCGCTTTGCTCTACCATTCACAGGGCAAACCCGGTAAGATCGAGGTAGTTCCTACCAAACCTTACAGTACACAAACTGATTTATCACTTGCATACTCTCCCGGTGTGGCAGAGCCTTGCCTCGAAATAGAGAAGAATCCGCAGGACGCTTACAAATACACAGCCAAAGGCAACCTGGTAGCTGTTATTTCTAACGGTACAGCCGTACTCGGACTGGGTGACATAGGCGCACTGAGCGGCAAACCGGTGATGGAAGGCAAAGGTCTGCTTTTCAAAATCTACGCAGGTATCGACGTATTCGACATCGAAGTGGACGAGAAAGACCCGGAGAAATTCATCGCTGCCGTAAAAGCAATCGCTCCTACTTTCGGCGGTATCAATCTGGAAGACATCAAAGCTCCCGAATGTTTCGAAATCGAACGCCGTCTGAAAGAAGAACTTGACATCCCTGTGATGCACGACGATCAGCACGGAACCGCTATCATCTCCAGCGCCGGACTGGTAAATGCCCTGCAAGTGGCCGGAAAGAAAATCGAGGATGTGAAAATCGTCGTAAACGGTGCCGGAGCATCTGCCGTATCTTGTACCAAATTATATGTATCACTGGGGGCACGCCTCGAAAATATCGTCATGCTGGACAGCAAAGGCGTTATCAGCAAGACACGTACCGACCTCAACGAACAGAAGAGATATTTTGCCACCGACCGCACGGATATCCACACACTGGAAGAAGCGATCAAAGGCGCCGATGTATTCCTCGGCTTGTCCAAAGGTAACGTACTGAGTCAGGACATGGTGCGCAGCATGGCTCCCATGCCGATCGTATTCGCACTGGCAAACCCGACACCGGAAATCTCTTACGAAGATGCAATGAGCGCCCGCCCCGACGTACTGATGGCAACCGGACGTTCCGACTATCCGAACCAGATCAACAACGTAATCGGTTTCCCGTACATCTTCCGCGGCGCACTCGATACACAGGCCAAAGCGATCAACGAAGAAATGAAAATCGCAGCAGTACACGCTATCGCCAATCTGGCAAAACAGCCTGTACCTGATGTAGTGAACACAGCATACCACGTCAACAACCTCTCTTTCGGTCCGGAATACTTCATCCCGAAACCGGTAGACCCGCGCCTCATCACCGAAGTTTCCTGTGCCGTAGCCAAAGCAGCCATGGAAAGCGGAGTGGCACGCACGGAAATCAAAGACTGGGACGCTTACTGCGTTCATCTGCGCGAACTGATGGGATACGAATCCAAACTGACCCGCCAGCTTTATGACACCGCCCGCCGCAACCCGCAACGTGTCGTATTTGCCGAAGGCATCCATCCCAACATGCTGAAAGCCGCTGTCGAAGCAAAAGCCGAAGGTATCTGCCATCCTATCTTATTAGGAAACGACGAAGCAATCGGCAAACTGGCCGAAGAACTCGACCTGAGCCTGGAAGGCATCGAAATCGTCAATCTCCGCCATCCGGACGAGTCGGAACGCCGCGAACGCTACTCACGCATCCTTGCCGAAAAACGTGCCCGCGAAGGATTTACCTACGAAGAAGCCAACGACAAGATGTTCGAACGCAACTACTTCGGTATGATGATGGTAGAAACCGGAGATGCAGACGCATTTATCACCGGACTCTACACCAGATACAGCAACACCATCAAAGTTGCCAAAGAAGTAATCGGCATCCAGCCCGGATTCAACCATTTCGGAACAATGCACATTCTTAATTCGAAGAAGGGTACTTACTTCCTGGCAGATACGCTGATCAACCGTCATCCGGATACGGAAACTCTGATTGACATCGCCAAACTGGCTGACAAGACAGTCCGTTTCTTCAACCATACACCGGTCATCTCGATGCTGTCGTACTCCAACTTCGGTGCCGATACCTCCGGCAGCCCTGTCAAAGTGCACGGAGCAGTGAACTATATGCAGAAGGAATATCCGGAACTCGCCATCGACGGTGAAATGCAGGTGAACTTTGCCATGAACCGCGAACTGCGTGACGCCAAGTATCCGTTCACCCGCCTGAAAGGTAAAGACGTGAATACGCTGATCTTCCCGAACCTGAGCTCCGCCAACGCAGGATACAAACTGCTGCAGGCAATGGACCCTGATACGGAATTCATCGGCCCTATCCAGATGGGACTGAACAAGCCTATCCATTTCACTGACTTTGAAAGTTCTGTCCGCGACATCGTGAACATCACAGCCGTAGCCGTGATCGACGCCATCGTAGTGAAGAAGAAAAACGAAAGCCGATGAGAAGGCCGTTATCAAAATCACAAATAGTTTGCGTCAGCCTGCTTTGGCTGGCGCTTTGCTATTTAGTTCTCACAAAAGCCGAACGTATTGACGGTATGACGATAGTAATGCTTGTCATTTCGGCAGCATTAGTCTTTATTCCTGTCTATAAGTCGATGAAAAAGAATAAATAAATATCTTTTTTCTGAGTTTTAATGCAATAAAATATCAAATTTGATGTTTTATTGCATTTTTCTTTATAAAATGTTTGCTAGTTCAATTTTTATCTTTACTTTTGCAACCGCATAAAAGAAATAGGTAATCGAAATTTAATCAACCAATAAAAGAAAAAAAGATTATGAATGCAGCAAAGGTATTAGACGATCTGAAAAGACGGTTCCCCAATGAACCGGAGTATCATCAGGCAGTAGAAGAAGTACTTTCTACTATTGAAGAAGAATACAACAAACACCCGGAGTTTGACAAAGCAAACTTAATCGAACGCTTGTGTATTCCTGATAGAGTATTTCAGTTCCGTGTAACTTGGATGGACGACAAAGGTAATATTCAGACAAACATGGGTTACCGTGTTCAGCACAACAACGCTATCGGCCCGTACAAAGGCGGTATCCGTTTCCACGCATCTGTAAACCTTTCCATCCTGAAATTCCTTGCCTTTGAGCAGACATTCAAAAACTCACTGACTACGCTGCCTATGGGTGGTGGTAAGGGTGGTTCCGACTTCTCTCCACGTGGTAAGTCAAACGCTGAAGTAATGCGTTTCGTACAGGCATTCATGCTGGAACTGTGGCGTCACATCGGTCCCGAAACTGACGTACCTGCAGGTGATATCGGTGTAGGTGGCCGCGAAGTAGGTTTCATGTTCGGTATGTACAAGAAGCTGGCTCACGAATTTACCGGCACATTCACTGGTAAAGGCCGCGAATTCGGTGGTTCACTGATTCGTCCGGAAGCTACCGGTTACGGTAACATCTACTTCCTGATGGAAATGCTGAAAACCAAAGGTACTGACCTGAAAGGCAAAACTTGTCTTGTTTCCGGTTCGGGTAACGTAGCTCAATATACAATCGAAAAAGTAATCGAACTGGGTGGTAAAGTAGTTACTTGCTCCGACTCTGACGGTTACATCTACGATCCGGACGGTATCGACCGCGAAAAGCTGGATTACATCATGGAACTGAAGAACCTCTACCGTGGCCGTATCCGCGAATACGCAGAGAAATATGGTTGCAAATATGTAGAAGGAGCTAAACCTTGGGGTGAAAAATGCGATATCGCACTGCCTTCTGCCACTCAGAACGAATTGAACGGCGACCACGCCCGTCAGTTGGTAGCAAACGGCTGTATAGCTGTATCTGAGGGAGCAAACATGCCTTCTACTCCGGAAGCTATCAAAGTATTCCAGGACGCTAAGATTCTGTACGCTCCGGGTAAAGCAGCTAATGCGGGTGGTGTATCAGTATCAGGTCTTGAAATGACTCAGAACTCCATCAAGTTGAGTTGGAGCGCTGAAGAAGTAGACGAAAAGCTGAAGAGCATCATGAAGAATATCCACGAAGCCTGCGTTCAGTATGGTACTGAAGCCGACGGATATGTAAACTATGTGAAAGGTGCTAACGTAGCCGGATTCATGAAGGTTGCCAAAGCTATGATGGCTCAGGGTATCGTATAATCAGCAAGATATAAGAAAGCTATAGTCATTTTTAAGATAAAGGCTCCCGCCTTCCGAAAGGAAGGACGGGAGTTTTTTTTATATTGTACCGCAGTGGTGAAAAACAAGTAAAAGAGTGCAGGCAAACATGTAAAAGAGTGAGTGACAGGAAGTACTTCATTCTGGCAAATGATGTAGAAGAAAAAGGTAAAAGAAGTACATGACCCGGGTGAAAGATGTACTTGAAATAAAAAATACCGGAGGTTTTAAAGATTGTTCATAGTTATTCTCTATCTTTAGATAGAAATTATCAGTTTGACAAGCAAGCAAAATCGGTCTATCTTTGTTACATATTATAAACCCGGACAGAAGAGTAAAAAAGACTTCGGTTTATTTAAACTTCGCCTCCGACTAACATCTATTTTATGGAAGAAAAAAAACTAACTGCCGCGAACGGTCGTCCCATTGCCGACAATCAGAATTCGCAAACCGCAGGTCAACGCGGACCTGTCATGTTACAAGACCCATGGCTTATTGAAAAGCTTGCTCATTTTGATCGTGAAGTGATTCCGGAAAGACGTATGCATGCCAAAGGTTCGGGAGCTTACGGCACATTCACCGTCACTCATGACATTACGAAGTACACCCGTGCAGCTATTTTCAGCGAAGTCGGAAAGCAAACTGAATGTTTCGTCCGTTTCTCTACCGTAGCCGGAGAGCGTGGGGCGGCAGATGCCGAACGTGATATCCGCGGTTTTGCCATGAAATTCTACACCGAAGAGGGCAACTGGGATTTAGTCGGAAACAACACTCCTGTCTTTTTCTTACGTGATCCTCTTAAATTTCCGGATTTGAATCATGCCATCAAGCGCGACCCGAAAACGAACATGCGCAGCCCTAACAGCAACTGGGACTTCTGGACACTTCTGCCCGAAGCGCTTCATCAGGTGACAATCACTATGAGCCCTCGCGGCATTCCCTATTCCTATCGCCACATGCACGGATTCGGAAGCCACACCTATAGTTTTATCAATGCGGACAACCAGCGTATCTGGGTGAAATTCCACCTGCGCACCTTGCAGGGAATCAAAAACCTGACAGATCAGGAAGCGGAAGCGATCATCGCCAAAGACCGCGAATCTCATCAACGCGACCTTTTTGAAAGCATCGAAAAGGGAGATTACCCAAAATGGTTATTCCAGATTCAGTTAATGACGGAAGAGGAAGCGGACCATTACCGCATCAACCCGTTCGACCTGACCAAAGTATGGCCGCACAAAGACTTCCCGCTACAAGACGTCGGAATCCTTGAACTGAACCGTAATCCGGAAAACTATTTCGCAGAAGTAGAACAAGCAGCTTTCAACCCGATCAATACCGTAGATGGCATCGGATTCTCACCGGACAAGATGTTACAGGGACGTCTGTTCTCTTACGGCGACGCACAGCGTTATCGCCTCGGAGTGAACGCCGAACAAATTCCGGTGAATAAACCCCGTTGCCCGTTCCATGCTTACCACCGTGACGGAGCTATGCGCGTAGACGGCAACTACGGTGCAACCAAAGGCTACGAACCCAACAGTTACGGAGAATGGAAAGACTCTCCTCACATGAAAGAACCGCCTCTCAAAGCATCCGGCAACGGAGAAATATACAATTATAATGAACGCGAATATGATGATGATTACTACAGCCAGCCGGGAGATCTGTTCCGCTTGATGCCGGCGGACGAACAGCAACTTCTGTTTGAAAACACGGCACGTGCTATGGGAGACTCCGAATTATTCATTAAACAGCGTCACACCCGCAACTGCTACAAAGCAGATCCCGCATACGGTGCCGGAGTCGCCAAAGCATTGGGCATTGATCTGCAAGAAGCATTGAAAGAATAAAAGAACAACCAACCATTTGTCAAAGAAAGAGCATATTTCCCGACGGATTTATGCTTTTTTTCGGCAGAACAGTAACCAACTGTATATCAGCAGAATAAAATTCTTTTTTTATTCCTTTAAAAGGAACGTCCCATTGGTTTTAAAGAAACAGGCCGTTGGTTTTAAACCAAGACCCCGTTCCTTTAAAACCAACGGGACTATTTTAAAAAAAAGTTCTGCTTTCATTGGAAAAACAGAACTTTTTTGTTTTATTTATTTATCAACCGAAAAGAGATCAGTCAATCCCCGGCATCAGAACAACGCCGAGCTTCTTCTTACCATCCATCTTGACTACCATCGGCTTTTCAAAGCGGACATGACGCAGGAATTTCGTTTCTTCCACCGCAGGTTGGGCGTTGAGGAAATCCTGATTGTAGACTCCGTCATTCATAAAGGCATTGATCGTAAAATAGCCTACGCCGAACGAAGTGAGGTTCTGGAAGAAGTGAGTTCCCTGACTCGGGTCTACACGATAATTGGTCAGTCCGGCCTCCACTATCACACGGGCGGCGGAGATATGCGGCCACTTCACCGGAATGCCCAGCCATGTATCACTGCTGCCCCAACGTCCCGGACCTACGAGCACATAATTCCTTCCTGCATTGAGGAATTGCAGGTTCATTTTCTCTATTTCCCAGGCAATGGCCTGATTGTTCGAAGCACTGTATCCATCCGTCTTGACGTAGACGATATCATAAATTTCGTTCATGACGCCATGCCCCAATGAGTTATTGGAACGGAGCACCACGTCTTCATCCGGTATCAGCGTCAAGTCTTCGTCCAGCATTTCTTTGCTGTCCACAATCGGGCGGATTTGCAACAGGTAGAATGTACCCGTCTTATCTTGTTCACGGCTCAAGGTCGCGGCAAACTCAATCTCCACCGGGCGCCGCATTTCCTGTTCACCGTACTTCAAAACCAGTTGCAGGATGCGTGCCAGCGGGAATACATCGTGTTGAAGGATATTGGCAAACGTGATTACCTTGCGTCCACCGGGATACAAACCGTCACGGATCACCTGATCATACGGATCGTAAGTAGAAGCGATATAGCGTAAAGAACCGTCACTTTCGGCTTCCTTCACATGAAGTTTCAACAGGTTAAAGCCGTCGTCGATAGAGAAATCATGCCCTGCGTTTTTCAAGTCCAATGCGTAGAAACGGGTCTGTGTTTCTTTCAGGGCTATTTCCATTTCACTGGTTTGCAACACTTGATTCGGGTGATAAGGAGAGAAACGAAGCGTCATACCTCCGTCTACAATATATTTTCCTAATCCAAGAGCCAGGTTCACCGTGCCTTCTTCGGCTTTTTCATCTCCCAAGGGATAATAATTGAGCGAACGTGCCACGCCGGACATAGACGGGTAGTAACGGTCTCCGTATTGATTTCCCACAACTTCCTGCAAGATGACTGCCATCTTTTCCTGGTCAATCACGTTCGATGTAGCCTGCATATACGCTTTACTGTCTCTGAAGTAAACCGACGCATAGACTCCTTTGATCGCATCGGAAAGCATACGGAGCATTTCGTAACGGTCGTCCAGATAAGGAATCATATACGTATTGTATATTCCGGCAAACGGCTGATAATGAGAATCTTCCAACAAAGAAGATGAACGGATGGCAATCGGGGATTTCACCACATCAAAGAAGGTGAAGAAGTCCTCTACCAACCGGTCGGGCAGTTTCGCCTTCAGGAAATATCGTAGAATCGTATCATCGTCGGCATCCGATAGAGCGATTTGATAAAGATTATTGGTCTCCATAAACTCGTCGAAGACATCGGTACACAGTACCACTGTCTTAGGAATTGCCACCCGTGCATTTTCGAACTCTTCAAATTCGGGATAACGCTTCACCATATTATCAATGAAGGCAAGGCCACGGCCTTTTCCTCCCAGCGAACCGTCGCCGATACGGGCAAAGTTGGAGTAACGGTCGAAACGGTCACGTTTGAAGACGGCAACCACTCCCTGATTTTTCATCTTCCGGTACTTCACGATCGCCTCGAAGATAATCCGGCGGTGTGCATCTACGTCCTGAAGACTGGTCCACGTGATCGGCTTCAGAAACTCGGCTACCGGAAACATGGCACGCGAATAGAGCCAGCGCGAAACGTGATTCCGGCTGATATGATACAAGAAGGACTCGGCAGGCACGGCAAACAGGATATTCTGCAGCTCTTTCAGGTTCCGCACACGGGCAATCTCTTCTCCGGTCTCCGGATTGCGGAACACAAAGTCACCGAACCCGAAGTTATCGGAAACGATGCGCCGCAGGTCAACGTCCATCTTTTTAGAATTCTTATCGATAAAGCTGGCACCGTATTTGGCGGCATACGAAGAGTTTTCCGATTCGGAGGATTGGATAATCAACGGTACGAACGGATCGTTCTTGCGTATGGCGGCACAAAGCTTGATACCTGCCAGACCGTCTTTCTCGCCCCGTTCCACTTTCGGGAAACGGACGTCGGTAATGACTCCTAATATATTATTCTGGTATTTGCGATAGATTTCCATCGCTTCCTGATACGTACGCGCCAAAACGATTTTAGGACGCCCACGCATACGAAGCGTGCGCTGGTGCGCATTCAGAGCTTCGGTAGAAAATTCCTGGCTCTGCTTCAACACGAATTTATACAGGTTGGGAAGAATGGAAGAATAGAACCGGATGCCGTCTTCCACCAAAAGTATCATCTGCACGCCTACTTCCTGCACATCGTGTTCGAGGTTCATCTTATCTTCCATCAGTTTGATAATAGAAACCAACAGGTCGGTATTGCCCAGCCAGCAGAATACGTATTCAAATGCGCTCAGGTCTTCGTTGATAATCCGCTTCGTAATACCGTGACTGAAAGGAGTCAGGATAACGATCGGAATATGTTCGTATTTCTCTTTGATATGCCGCCCGATATCAAAACTGTCATTGTCTCCCGTACTCGGCATACAGATCACCAGATCGAATGACATATTCTCCAACTGCGTCAATGCTTCCTCTTCCGTAGAAACCTGTGAGAAACGAGGCGGATAACGAAGTGACAAGGATGTATATTCATTAAATATCTTTTCATCAATGCGTCCGTCATCTTCCAGCATGAAGGCGTCATACGGGTTGGCAATCAACAGAACATTGAAAATCCGCCGTGTCATCAAATTGGCGAATTGCGTATCTTTGAAGTAAAGCTGGTTTAATTTATACTTGCTGAGCATAGTCTCTTTCTATTTTTTATTCCATAATGAAATGATTCATAGTACAATCTACTTGACGTTTACCCTGCAAAGTTAATTTTTTAAATCTCATTTGCTATCATCTTCTTTATAAAGTTTATAATAGGTAATAAGTAATAGGTAACAAGTAATAACCATGCGGTTTACAGCGCAGCTTATTACTTATTACTTATTACCTATTACTTATTACCTATCACCTACCACTATCATTTTATCATTATTTAATCAAAATATCACCATAAAATCAATCACATTTGAAAAATTTTCCTATATTTGCAGTGTGAGTAGTTTACATTTTATCAGAATAACCTTTTAAAATATGATATCATGAACATCCAGAAAATCATGTCCTCTTTGGAGGCAAAGCACCCCGGTGAATTAGAGTATCTTCAAGCAGTAAAAGAAGTTCTTCTTTCGATCGAAGATATATACAATCAGCATCCCGAATTTGAAAAGGCCAAGATCATAGAAAGACTGGTAGAACCTGATCGTATCTTCACTTTCCGTGTCACTTGGGTAGACGATAAAGGGGAAGTTCAGACCAATCTCGGTTATCGTGTACAGTTCAACAATGCAATCGGCCCGTACAAAGGCGGTATCCGTTTCCATGCTTCCGTCAACCTCTCCATTTTGAAATTCCTCGGCTTCGAGCAGACATTCAAGAATGCGCTGACTACCCTTCCGATGGGTGGCGGCAAAGGCGGTTCGGACTTCTCGCCCCGTGGCAAGAGCGATGCTGAAATCATGCGTTTCTGTCAGGCGTTTATGCTTGAATTGTGGCGCCATCTGGGACCGGACATGGATGTACCTGCCGGTGATATCGGTGTAGGCGGACGCGAAGTAGGTTATATGTTCGGTATGTACAAGAAGCTGACCCGCGAATTTACGGGAACCTTTACCGGAAAAGGACTGGAGTTCGGCGGTTCGCTGATTCGTCCGGAAGCTACCGGCTTCGGCGGTTTGTACTTCGTTTATCAGATGTTGCAGGCAAAAAATATAGATATCAAAGGCAAGACAGTCGCTATCTCCGGCTTCGGTAACGTAGCTTGGGGCGCTGCCACCAAGGCGACCGAATTGGGTGCCAAAGTAATTACGATCTCCGGACCAGACGGATATATCTACGATCCGGACGGCATCAGCGGAGAAAAGATAGATTATATGCTCGAACTTCGGGCTTCGGGCAATGACATCGTTGCTCCTTACGCCGAAAAATATCCGGGTGCAACCTTCGTAGAAGGCAAGCGTCCGTGGGAAGTAAAAGCAGATATTGCACTTCCTTGCGCTACTCAGAACGAATTAAATGGAGAAGATGCACAAAATCTCATAAAAAATAACGTTCTTTGCATTGGAGAAATTTCCAACATGGGATGTACGCCGGAAGCAATCGACTTATTTATCGAAAAGAAAATAATGTATGCTCCGGGTAAGGCAGTCAACGCCGGTGGTGTTGCCACTTCCGGGCTGGAAATGTCTCAGAACGCCATGCACCTGAGCTGGAGCGCTGCTGAAGTGGACGAAAAACTCCACGCCATCATGCACGGTATCCATGCACAATGCGTGAAATACGGTACAGAACCCGACGGATATATCAATTATGTGAAGGGAGCTAACATTGCCGGATTCATGAAAGTAGCTCACGCTATGATGGGACAAGGCGTTATTTAAAAGAGACTTTGTTTAGTTGTATTTGTATTTGTGGTTTGCGCTGCTCGCCTCCTGTGACAGGACGCGGGTAGCGCTATTTTTTTGAGATTAACATTATTTTCTTCAATGGAATTAATTATCTTTGTAGCATTATACAGTAATAACAATAAAAAATGCTACAACCCGAATTAAAACTCCGCCGCGACAAGATTCGCAGTCTGATGGTGTCACAGGGCATTGATGCCGCCCTCATTACTTGTAATGCAAATTTAATCTACACCTATGGCTGTGTAGTCAGCGGCTATCTTTATCTCCCTCTTCATTCACCGGCACTGCTGTTTTTCAAGCGGCCCAACAATATCACAGGCGAACACTCGTTCCCTATCCGCAAGCCGGAACAGATCGTCGATATTCTGAAAGAAAAAGGTCTGCCTTTGCCCACTAAACTGATGCTGGAAGGCGACGAACTTCCTTATACCGAATATGTTCGTCTGGCAGGTTTGTTCCCGGACGCTGAAGTCGTGAACGGGACACCGCTGATCCGTCAGGCACGCAGCGTGAAGACAGCTATCGAAATCGAAATGTTCCGTCGTTCGGGCATGGCGCATGCCAAGGCATACGAACAGATTCCGTTCGCATATTACCCTGGAATGACAGATATCGAGTTCTCGATAGAAATCGAACGTCTGATGCGTCTTCAAGGTTGCCTCGGCATCTTCCGCGTGTTTGGCCGCAGCATGGAAATCTTCATGGGAAGTGTGCTGACTGGAGATAATGCCGGTTATCCTTCTCCCTACGATTTTGCTTTAGGGGGTCGCGGACTCGATCCTGCCTTGCCCGGAGGCGCTGACAAGACTCCGCTGAAAGAAGGACAAAGTGTTATGGTCGATCTGGGAGGCAACTTCAACGGATATATGGGCGATATGAGCCGTGTGTTCTCTATCGGCAAATTGTCGGAAGAAGCATATACCGCTCATCAGGTTTGTCTGGATATTCAGGAAAAGATCGCTTCGATCGCCAGACCCGGCATTCCTTGCGAAATGCTGTATAACACTGCAATCGAAATGGTTACCCAGGCAGGTTTTGCCGATAAGTTCATGGGAACGGGACAGCAAGCCAAGTTCATCGGTCACGGCATCGGACTTGAAATCAACGAAGCGCCTGTACTTGCTCCGCGCATCAAACAGGAACTGGAACCGGGCATGGTCTTTGCTCTCGAACCGAAAATCGTTCTTCCCGGTGTAGGCCCTGTAGGTATCGAAAACTCTTGGGTAGTGACAAACGAAGGAGTTGAGAAACTGACTAACTGCAATGAAGAAATTATAGAATTGTCATAAGGGACTGACTAAAAAGTCGGTTCTACCTCTATTGGGGCTGACTAAAAAGTCAATAGTATCTCTATTCTCCTCCTTCGGGAAGGAGGAGAATAGAGATAGAATCGACTTTTTAGCCACTCCAATTTGAACAAGAAAAGCTATTTTACAGGCTTCAGCCCCATCTTCGCCGCCCGTTCCAACATAAAAGCATGGGCTGCCTCATACTCATTGGGGATAACTCCATCCAGAATAGCATCCTTTATCGCACTTTTCAAAGCACCGACTTCACGACAGGGCTGTAAGCCGAAAGTTTCCATGATCTCTTCTCCACTCACCGGAGGCTGGAAATTACGGACACGGTCTTTTTCTTCAAGGTCTTTCAACTTTTGGCGAACCAGCTGGAAGTTATTCAGAAATCGCTGCTTGCGCTCCATGTTTTTCGAAGTGATGTCCGCTTCGCAAAGTGTCATCAAGTCGTCGATATCATCCCCCGCCTCAAAAAGCAGACGGCGTACGGCAGAATCTGTCACTACATCATCCGCTATCACAATGGGACGCATGTGCAAGCTGACCATTTTCTGTACATACTTCATCTTCTCATTCATCGGCAACTTCATCTTCCGGAAAATATTCGGAATCATCTTCTCACCGATAAAATTATGATTATGGAACGTCCAGCCCGCTTTAGGCTCCCAACGTTTCGTTGCAGGCTTGGCGATATCGTGCAGCAAAGCTGCCCAACGCAACCAGAGATTATCCGTCTTTTTGCTGATATTGTCCAGCACTTCCAGCGTATGGTAAAAGTTATCCTTGTGCGACCGTCCGTTTCGTGTTTCTACTCCCTGCAAGGCAGCCAGTTCCGGAAAAATCAACGGAAGCAGTCCGCTTCGTTCCAGTTCTACAAAGCCTTTTGAAGGGATAGGTGAAAGAATGATCTTGTTCAGCTCATCCGCAATCCGTTCACGGGATATGATTTCAATCCGGTCTTTGTTACGGCAGAGCGATTCGAACGTATCGTCATCGATATAAAAATTCAGTTGCGTGGCAAAGCGAATGCAACGCATCATGCGCAGCGGGTCGTCACTGAACGTGATATCCGGATCGAGGGGTGTGCGGATGGTCTTTTCCTTCATGTCCGCCATGCCGCCAAACGGGTCAACCAGTTCGCCAAAGCGTGCTTTGTTCAGGCAGACAGCCATCGCGTTAATAGTAAAGTCACGGCGGTTCTGATCGTCCTCCAATGTTCCGTCTTCCACGATGGGCTTCCGTGAATCCCGTTGATAGGATTCTTTGCGGGCACCTACAAATTCGACTTCCGTACCTTTATATTTCACTTGTGCCGTACCGAAATTCTTGAAAACAGAGACGTGCGCACCACGCCCCAAGCGTTTTCCAAGTGCTTCCGCCATTGCGATCCCGCTGCCTACTACTACTACATCTATATCTTTGGAGGGACGTTGCAGAAAAATATCACGAACGTAACCGCCTACCACGTAACACTCCAGTCCGAGTGCGTCAGCGGTTTCGGCAATGTGTCCGAAGATCGGTTCGCTAAAATACTGTTTCAGTTCCTCTTGAGTCAACTCTATCATCTTTTTAATGCTTAACGACTGGCAACAGACAGTTAAATAGTTGATGAAAACACCGGTCGGGCGGTCCATAATCATCAAACACTTATTGCCAATACAAGTTTTGAGGGGGCAAAATTACAAAAATAAGGGATATATTTGTATTTTTGTCGCTATAAAGTAAACGATGAACGGGCGAGGAATGGTAAACGGCAAGTAACACGAACGGCAAACCGCAAGTAACGAACAGTTGGCGGTAAGTCGTGAACACTGCACGTCCCATCTCCATCGCAAATCGTCTAATAGTAAAATGTAAATGGTATGATGAAAAAACTGATTATCTTCTTTTGCGGCACGCTGGCACTGACAGCCTGCGGAAACGGCATCGAGAAAAAAGCCAATGAAAAACTGACGATTGCCCGTGCTGCCTACGAACGTGGCGACTACGAAGAAGCAAAGACACAAATCGACAGTATCAAGATTTTGTATCCCAAAGCATTCGAGGCCCGCAAAGCCGGTCAGGAATTGATGCTGGATGTGGAACTCAAGGCTCAACAAGAGATTCTGGCCTTTCTGGACAGTGCTCTCCAGGCAAAGCAAGCAGCGCTTGACGCCATCAAAGGCAAGTACACCCTGGAGAAAGATGCCGAATATCAGCAAGTGGGTAACTACATATGGCCTACACAAGCCATCGAGAAGAATCTCCATCGTTCCTTCCTTCGCTTCCAAGTGAGCGAGCAGGGAATTATGAGCATGACTTCCATTTATTGCGGAGCCGGCAATATCCATCATGTAGGCGTCAAAGTGATGACTCCCGACGGCAGTTTTGCCGAAACTCCGACTTCGAAGGACAGCTACGAAACATCGGATATGAACGAGAAAATAGAAAAAGCCGATTACAAACTGGGAGAAGACGGTAACGTGATCGAATTTCTGAACCTCAACAAGGACAAGAATATCCGTGTGGAATTTATCGGCGACCGTAGATACACAACGACGATGAGTCCGACCGACCGACAGGCAGTAGCAGGCGTTTACGAACTGTCGAAAATCCTTTCCGCCATGCAGCAAATCAAGAAAGAACAGGAAGACGCCAATCTGAAAATCGGATTTATCAATAAGAAAAAAGAACGGAAAGCGATGGAAGAAGCTGCCGAAGAATAAAGGTTCTTTCGGAGTAACGGCTTTCCGGAAAAGTGATAAAAGCGCTATCGGAGAAGAATAAATCAAGCAGTCCGAAAAGGATAAGTAAAAAACGGTAAGCGATGAAAATTTGTGTTTATCAGAGATAGCACATTTATTTTTTCATCGCTTACCGATTTTTATTTCAATTCAAGAGACTGTTCTCCGACTTATCATTAGGCACAAATAGTAATGATATTTCATTCCAACTTTAAAGAGACGCAGCATTGTTTTCTTGCTCGCACCCTTTTACCTTGGAGAAACGGCGTAAACCAGCATCCTAAAACGGCGTAGCCTGCCTACATAAAACGGCGTAGCCTGACAGGTAGAAAGGGCGCAGTCTCCAAAGGCTTATTTCACTCTCCTATTCAACTGATTATTAGCCTTCTCCACCTTTGACTTACCTATCCGTTTCCCCGTCCCTTTCTTTTTTCCGGCAGCAGGCTTCGCCTTTCCGGCGAACGGATTGTTACTTTTTTTGATTGGCATAACTTAACAAAGTATCATTCTCCTTCGTAATACTCGCCCAAAAACCAGCGGGCAATAAAGTCCCAGTTTTCGTGCAGCAGCTCTTTCCCGTTCTCGAAAGGGAATTGCGCTTCCGGCAGCAGGTCATGTTCCATGCCGTACTTCAGCAGATCGAACGGGCACAGCCCTTCCTCGCAGAAAAGTTCGTACGCTTCTTCCTCAGCCATTTCCGCATTATACAGCGGATTCCGTTTGTCGGCAAAGTAGCGGGCTACGTCCGGACCTATCAGCAAACCTTTCGGATTAGCGTACATCACGAAATCCGAAAACTCCTTCAAGTCGGGCAACAGAGCATCTTCCTCGTCCTCCCATTGCAGGGCCTGCACAAAGAACAGTTTCAAAGCCTCATACGAATCGAAGAACATCAACGGCTCGCCACCACTCGCTTTCAGAAAGCGCTCCACATTCACGGGCAACTGATCGCCCGGCGAGGCAACAGGCAAAGCAGTCCGCTGCTTCTCCATCAGCTCCGATTCCATCAGCCAGTCTCCGGCAAGTCCGTCGCTGATAGGCGCTTTCTCGAAAACATCTTCCAACTGCGCATAGATCACATCGGCAAACTCCAGCAAGTCCGCATCCAAGGGATTCTCCACACCGTCAAAGTCATCGCCTACCGGCGAATTAATTCCCCACAGCAAGAAAGCGATATCCTCTTTATTGATCTCGTCGGTGAGATAACCTTCCGACAATTCATAAAACGGCAGGTAACGTCCGTAATTCCTTTTATGCCAACGGATGAACTGGCGCCAGTTGCCTCCGTCCGTCACACAGTCTTCCAGATAAAGAGTCAGCATCAGAGTCACCTGATTCTGGCTTTCCTGTGTCTCCGACTTATATAAATAAGATTCGCTGACGACAGGCAATAAAAGATTGGCAAATTCAAGATACCAGTGATCCGTCGCCAACACCTTTGCACGGCCATGAAGATCCAGCCATGCTTTCATATAAATTTTCCCTTGTTTCATTATTATTCTGTTGCTTGTTTTAGTTTCTCCACGCCCTATTACTTATTACCTATTACTTGCTACCTTTTTTACAGTCTTTTCAAAGCCAGTTTTATTACTTTCTCCACCGGAGCATCCGGTTCTTCCTTCAAGATAGCCAGTACCACTTTCTGCGAAGGCGCGGCGGCAAAGCCAAGCATGGTCAGAGCGGCTACCGCTTCCTCCTGCACTTCTACGCTGGCAGATTGCAGCAGCATTCCGGCAGAAGCGCTTCCTCCTGCCACGGTGGCTCCCATCGTCTTTATCTTGTCTTTCAGGTCGACAATGACACGCTGCGCTGTTTTCAGTCCGATCCCCTTCACCGTTTTCAGCAAGTTCGCATTTTCGGTGCTGATCACATTCACCAGTTCGGCAGGCGAAAGGGCGGAGAGAATCATACGCGCCGTATTGCCTCCGATGCCCGACACGGAAATGAGTAGCAGGAAAATCTCCCGCTCCTGCTTGTCGGCAAATCCGTAGAGCACATACGCGTCCTCCCGAATAGCTTCATAAATATATAACTTACAGTTTTTCTTCCCCTGAATAGCCGAATAAGTATTCAGGGATATATTGGCGGCATAGCCTACCCCGTTACAGTCGATTACTGCGGTTGCCGGACTAAGTTCGGCAAGTTCGCCTCTTACATATTCTATCATAGTGTGAGCAAAGATAAGACAAATTCACCACAGATGAAAAGACTTTCGCAACATTTCCGCCTCGCAGTCAGAGGTGAAAAAATTAAAAATAATGCAGGCAGTAAACAAAACTTCCTAGTAATTTGTTTACTTTTGTGGCAGAATTAAAGAAAAATGTTCATATAAAACCAATAAAAGAATGAAAAAAGTAAGAGCAGCTATTGTCGGTTACGGCAATATCGGACACTATGTACTTGAAGCGCTACAGGCAGCGCCTGATTTCGAAATAGCCGGAGTAGTTCGTCGTGCAGGAGCAGAGAACAAGCCGGAAGAGTTGGCAAACTATGCAGTAGTCAAAGATATCAAAGAGCTGGAAGGAGTGGAAGTGGCCATCCTCTGCACACCGACCCGCAGCGTTGAGAAATACGCGAAAGAATATTTGGCAATGGGAATCAACACGGTGGACAGCTTCGACATCCACACAGGCATCGTTGACCTGCGCCGCACGCTGGATGCCACCGCCAAAGAGCACAAAGCCGTATCCATCATCTCCGCAGGATGGGATCCGGGAAGCGACTCGATCGTACGCACCATGCTCGAAGCAATCGCTCCGAAAGGCATCACTTACACCAACTTCGGTCCCGGCATGAGTATGGGACACACCGTAGCCGTAAAAGCGATCGACGGAGTGAAAGCCGCCCTCTCCATGACGATCCCTACCGGAACGGGAATCCACCGCCGCATGGTATATATCGAACTGAAAGACGGATACAAGTTTGAAGAAGTAGCCGCAGCCATCAAGGCAGACCCTTACTTCGTGAACGACGAGACACATGTAAAACTTGTGCCCAGCGTAGACGCACTGCTCGATATGGGACACGGTGTAAATCTGACTCGCAAGGGAGTTTCCGGTAAAACGCAGAATCAGCTGTTCGAGTTCAATATGCGCATCAACAATCCGGCACTGACCGCACAGGTACTTGTGTGCGTGGCACGCGCTTCCATGAAGCAGCAACCGGGGTGCTACACCATGGTAGAAGTCCCCGTTATCGACCTCCTTCCGGGCGACCGCGAAGAGTGGATCGGACACCTGGTATAATCTTTATCCGCATAACTGAAATAAAAATAGAGAAAGGAGACACACCTTTCTCTATTTTTTTTATCTTTGTCGGAGAAGACAAAACACACCCGATATGAAAAGACTATTCATATTCTCAACATTTCTGTTATACTTGCTATCGACTACCTTTTCACAGCAGTCCGGTAACACGATCAAACCGAATCTGAAGTACGGAAAACCCTCCAAGGAAGAGCTCACCATGACCAGCTTTGCTCCCGACACCACCGCAACGGCGTATGCCGACATCCAGATACCTTATTACTCCAACGGACGCAATCCGACACTGAAAGAAAACGTCAGCCAGCTTGCGTTATTCCTTGATTTCCGAAAACAAGTAGCAAAACAATTTAATAACAAAATTATAATAAAGAGAATATGAAGATATACAAAAAGAAAGAACTTCCCAGACATGAGGAAGAAGAGTTTTCAGTCATAGTACTGACTTGTGACGAACACGGAGAAACCAATCTTGGGTTTTATAACTTTGACACGGAAGATTGGAGTTTTCTTTCGGAAGCTGACCAAAGTTATAGAGACTCTGAATTTGTATGGATATACCCACCAGCCAATCAGATGAAAGAGTTTTTGATAAAATCAATCAAAGCTGAACGCGAATCAGCTCCACCTTCATCGAAGGAAAACTGGTTTAGAAAGAAAACCCAACCTATTAAAAAGAAAATCACTCTGGCTTTCAAGAAAAAATAAAAGTGTACCTTTGCGGCGCTAACCAAAGCCGAAAGGAAACATTGGAAAATAAAAGATACAATAACGTCGAAGAATGGGCAAACACGCTCAGTCACGGAGCAGGTATACTGCTTGGAGTCATAGCCGGCTATTTCCTGCTCGCGAAAGCGGCGGCGGGTGCCGAACCGAAGTGGGCGGTAGCTTGTGTAACCGTCTACCTGTTTGGCATGCTGTCTTCTTATGTCAGCTCCACCTGGTATCACGGCAGCCGTCCGGGTAAGCTGAAGGAATTGCTTCGCAAATTCGATCACGGGGCTATCTATCTGCACATTGCGGGGACGTACACTCCGTTTACACTGCTCGTCATGAGGCACGCAGGCGGTTGGGGATGGGGAATTTTCTCTTTTGTCTGGCTGTCGGCTATCGTCGGTTTTATACTGAGTTTCAAGAAACTGAAAGAACACAGTAACCTGGAAACCATTTGTTATATAGCTATGGGAGCCTGCATTCTCGTGGCTATGAAGCCTTTGATGGATAATTTAGCAGAGATGGGAGCCGGTCCGGCTTTTTGGTGGCTGATAGGCGGGGGAGCTTCGTATATCATCGGGGCAGTGTTCTATTCACTACGCAAGCCGTATATGCACGCTACGTTCCATCTGTTCTGTTTGGGAGGAAGCATAGGGCATATCATAGCGATCTGGCTGATATTGTAAGTAAAAGAAAGCCGTCAGGCAGAGTTCATCATTTCAATACGATGCTTCATCATTCAACACAAAAATCTCTTCCACCGGAACCCCGAAATAACGTGCTATCCTCAGCGCAAGGACAGTAGAGGGAATAAACTTTCCGGTCTCTACCGTATTGATTGTCTTTCGGGTTACTCCAATGGCTATAGCCAGTTCTTCCTGGCTGATATTCTTCATCGCCCTGTAGACCTTTATTTTATTGAGCAGTTCTTTATTTTCCATCTTTATAAGGGTTATACAGGAGCAATCTTCTTATTTCTGAGAAAAGCATAGCTACCACCACTATAACCAGAGCACCCATACGTACCGAGAGATTAAAAAAATCTCCAAAGCAATAAACTAATAATCCCATTTGCATAGCCGCATAAAAGCCTGCTGTCAAAGCCTTAGAATTATAGTCCGAATATATTTCACTATCTAATGCTCCCATTAATTTCTTATCTTTCTTTATTCTCTCCAAAATATCGGAAGCTCTTATCGCTACAACGACATACAGCAAAACTGCAAATGCAAATATATACCATGTCTCTCCCAAAAATCCCTTTCTACCAGTATCAAGACAAAATGTCTCCCACATTAATACTCCCATAAACAACATACCGACAATCGTCCGCATCAAAAGAGCATTAAACCTTTTAATCTCCATTTTCTCAATCGTAATATTTTCCATAACCATAGAATTTAATCCATATTCTTATCTTTAAGTTTCACCCATAGGTTCCAAAAAGAAACCTTTAGGTTACAAATATAGATATTAAATATTATATTCCAACCAATCATCCATCTATTTTTTAATTCTTCCGTTTTTGTTGAACCAAACACTCCCTTTCATTCGTTATATAAATAGAGACTCTAAAACTGCAAGAACCATGAACTGGGAAAATCACCTGATCAAAGACCTCCAATGGTCCAATGAGATTATCAACAGAGAAGCGAAAGAACGTGTAGCACGTGAGATCGCCGCCACAGCCAAAACAGGCGATGTGATAGGGGCCGGCTCCGGTTCCACCGTCTACCTCACTTTGTTTGAGCTGGCAAAGCGGATTCACGAAGAGCACCTATATCTGGAAGTGATTCCCGCCTCTCAGGAAATCTCCATGACTTGCATACAACTGGGCATCCCGCAGACCACCCTTTGGGACAAACGCCCCGACTGGACATTCGACGGAGCGGATGAGGTAGACCCCGACCGCAACCTGATAAAAGGACGTGGCGGAGCCATGTTCAAAGAAAAGCTGCTGATCAGAAGCAGCGGAAAAACCTTCATTATCGTCGATCCCAGCAAACTTGTCAATATCTTGGGAAGCAAATTCCCCATACCGGTAGAGGTGTTCCCACATGCACTGTCATACGTCGAAAAAGAACTGCGCCGACTGGGTTCCTCCGAAATATCACTACGCCCCGCCCACGGAAAAGACGGTCCTATTTTGACAGAAAACGGAAACTTTATCCTTGATACCCGTTTCCATTATATTGACGCTTCGCTGGAAGAACAGCTGAAAACAATCACGGGCGTTATTGAAAGCGGACTTTTCATCAATTACGACATTGAAGTAGTTGTAACCAGATAAAAACCAAGCATAGCACATAGGAAAATCACTTTTTTAACATTTCACCCTTCCTTACACCCGGTCTATCTTTGCAGCCGACTTAAGGAACCGACTATTCTGCACTCAATAAAATAGTGAAAGCACTATTCTCCCTTCTTTATCTCATACTATCATTTATCAATAAAAACAAAAAAACATAGTATGGAAAAGCAAAGCTTACCACAAACCGAAAATTTACAATTTCAATTTTCTTTTTTTAGAAATACTTGGAGCAAGGAGTCTACCATAATCACCCTGCACAACCTTTATCTGCAAACCATCGGAACACTTTGGAAAGCACAGACCGAATGCTACCGCAAACTACAAGACCGTCCCGACCGCAGCAATGAAGCCAAAATGGTAAAAGACGCCATGCCTGTCGTCATCATCGAGGGCATCTGCCGCCCGCATTGCAGCCATGCCGCAGCCAATCTGGAAAAGATGAGCCGACTAGCCATGTACGACCTCGACCACCTGAACGAACGGACATCTGCCGTCAAAGCCCTTTTCCGTGCTCTCCCCTACGTGGCCTACACGCAGACCAGTATCTCCGACAGAGGCCTCAAAGTCGTCGTATTTCTCGATGCCCGCACCCCGGAAGAGTATCCTCTCGCCTACGCCATCTGCCAGCAGACACTGGAACGCATCGCCGGGCATCCGTGCGACGAACAATGCGCCCGCATCACCCAGCCCTGTTCTTGCGTATGGGATGCCGACGCCTACTACAATCCCACTCCCGAACCTTATCCGTGGAGGGAAGAACTCGACACCGACCCTTCGTTGACCAACCTGATCAAGGATAAAAGAAACCTTCCGGGCAGCAACGGCAACCCTTATGCCACCAGTAACGGCTCCTCCTCCCCCTTCCCTCCCGCTACCGAAGCCTGCGGATACATCGAAACCTTCGCCCGTAACTTCACCCATTACCACCCCTGGCAGAAAGGCAACCGCCACGAGTCTATGCTAGCAATGGGAAGAAGCGCACGACGTAAGGGATTTTCAAAAAAAGACCTTGAAAAATTAACATCTGTTATGTCAGTAGAGATCGTGAGAAACGGCTACACGCTGCAAGAACTCAGAAAAGACTTATCAGCTGGATATCAATACGTTGACCTATCCTATGCACCCCAAGAGACCCACAATTCACTGCCAACACTGACAACTGACACCTTTAGGCTTGTTTCTGTGGGAAATGAATCGGGGAAAGAAGAAGAGTTGTCCATAAAAAATGAAGAATTACGAGGATCTACTCCCTGCATTCCTAACCAAGTATACGACCATCTTCCCGACTTTCTGAAAAGAGCCATGAAACCGGCACGCAGCAAACGCGAACGCGATATACTGCTTCTAGGACTGATCGCCAACCTGAGCGGATGCCTGCCACAAGTCCGCATCAGTTTCGACCAGCGTCCTTACAGTCCGCAGCTCTACACCCTGATCATTGCTCCCCCCGCCACCGGTAAAGGACTTCTCACACTGGCAAACATGCTCCCACGAGAAATCGAGAATTATCTGAAAGGAGAAAACAAACGGAAAAAGGATGCCTACGACCGTGAACTCACGGAATGGGAACGAACCAACCAACAAATCAAAAAAGGGACGAAATCTACAGCAGCCTCCCCTGCTCCCATGCCCGAACCACCGGAATATTACCACCTCTGCGGTGCCCCCAGCACTTCCAGAAACCAAATTATCCGCCGGCTGAAAATCAACGGAGACCTCGGACTCATTATCTGTGCTACCGAATTGGACATGATCTCCGGCGCCATCAAGCAGGATTACGGCAAGCACGACGATGTGTTCCGTGCCGCCTACCATCATGAACCGGTAGCCACGGACTATAAGGTAGACGGCGAACTCATCTGCGCAGAAGTACCGCGCCTGGCACTCTGCCTGTCCGGCACCCCCAGCCAACTGGCCAACTTTATCCGCTCTTTGGAAAACGGACTTTACTGCCGTTTCGGTATCTACACCTGCGGAGCACGATGGAAATACCGTTCGGCGGCCCCCATCAAAGGACAGGAAGATTATATCACACTCTACAAGGGATTCGGCAAGGAAGTATTGGAGATGTACTTCTTCTTCCAACAATCTCCTACGGAAGTCACGCTGAGCGACAGACAATGGGAGGAACATACCGCCTACTTCGACTGTCTGCTCAACGAAGTGGCCAGCGAACAAGCGGACGCGCCGGGCTCTATCGTACTCCGTGGCGCACTGATGGTGGCACGCATAGCTTCCATCTTCACCGCCCTGCGCAAGTATGAAGGTGCCATGCAGATGAAGGAATACATCTGTACAGACGAGGATTTTCATGCCTCCATGCAGATCGTACAAACCATCCTCAACCACAGCCTGCTGGTCGCCTCCTCACTGCCGGGAGAGAAAATGAAACCTCAGCCTATGCAGTCATACTTCCGAATCCGGTCGGTCGTAGAGAGCTTACCTAAGATTTTTACTTACAAACAGATTAAAGAGAAAGCACTGACAGAAGGTATCAGCGAACGAAGTACCTGTAGATATCTAAAAAGCCTCATCGAGCTAAAATACATTGAGAAACAAACAGATAAATATATCAGAATAAAAGAATTCACTGACAAATAAGCGCTAAGTGGCAGTTGGCAGTGGCAGTAACGGAAAACGCCCGATAAATTGGTATAGAAAACGTACATCGAAGTAACGACAGAGTTCAGAAACGTACCGGAAACAAGTACAAGAAAGAAGCAAAGGTTGTACAAGAACCGAGAAGTACAAGTACTTGAATCAGGGAAAAGAAGTACTGAAACTGCCTCCATCAAGTACTGGAAAGAAGAAAGACATATACATGAAGAGAGAAAGAGAAGTACAACAATCTGCTGAATGATATACTGGAAACCGGAAGTAGACGTATGAACAGCAGCAGAGATAAAGAACTTCATTCTCTCTTTTTTCAAGGCTCGCCCAAATGACGGACAATCTGTTCCACCTCCTGACGCAGGAAACGATGCCGCCGCACATTATATCCGATGCCGCCCAACGCCTGCATCAACGGCTGGCATTGCTTGATCCATCTCATCAGTGTTTTAAGAGCTGACTCTGCCGAACGTCCCGGACAATAAAGCAGAGCCAGCTCTACTTTGTCATAGGCTCTCATTTCAAACTTTTTCTCTTCAATTAATTCTTTCATAATCTCATTTTATTAGCATTTTATAATGGTATAAAGGTACTAATAAAAGTTCGTTTTGTAAAATAATAAGCAGATTTTATTGGGATGAATACAGACTTTTCCGGATAAAAAAGGATATCGGCGGACACCTGCGGACAAATACAGACAAGCAAAGAAAATAATTAGAACAGGGGGAGCGATTAACCAATAATAAGTAGTATCTTTAGCGGAACAAACGAAATCAAAATGGAAAATCAAAACCATGCATTCAACTATGCATATCTACTCAAACAAGTAAAAGCAAGAGTACTACTAGCACAAAAAAAGGCGATTTACACAGCCAATGAAGAAATGCTTTCAATGTATTGGGATATTGGCAAACTACTGTCCGAGAGTCAAAAACAAATAGGTTGGGGAAACAATGCCCTGGAGAAGCTCGCCAATGACTTGAAGAATGATTATCCGGAGATGAAAGGATTCTCTGTCAGGAACTGCCAGTTCATGATACAGTTCTATAATGAATATAATCAGCAACTTACAAATACGAAACGGGCCGTTTCGTATTTGAACAATAATGAAATAGTCCTACCTGTCAGCAAATTAGGTTGGTCACATAATATAACCTTAATGCAACGCACTAAAGACATAAAAGCCCGCTACTGGTACATGATCCAATGCCTGAAAAACGGTTGGAGCCGGGATTTCCTTATCGAGGCAATCAAGCAAGACTATTACCATTCTCACGGAACATTGGCTAGTAACTTCGACACCACTCTTCCCGAAATACAAGCCAAGCAAGTAAAAGAGACATTAAAAGACCCCTATATTTTTGATATGCTTACGTTCACCGAAGAGTACGACGAAAGAGATATTGAACTGGGCCTTATAAAACATATCGAGAAGTTTCTCGTCGAAATGGGTGCGGGCTTCGCCTTTATGGGCAGGCAATACCATATCGAAGTATCAGAAAAAGATTTCTACTTCGACATTCTTATGTACAATGCCTTCATGCATAGATATCTGGTCGTAGAGCTTAAGAGAGGAGAATTTCAACCCGAATATATCGGCAAACTCAATTTCTATTGCTCGGCTGTAGACGATATCCTTTGCCGGGAGGGAGACAATCCGACCATCGGACTGCTACTCTGTCAAAACAAAGACCAGATTATGGCGGAATATGCCTTACGGGATGTACATAAACCTATAGGAATCTCCGATTATGAACTTGGTCAAGCCCTGCCGAAAGATATCAAATCCGGACTTCCCAGTATCGAAGAGTTGGAAAACAAACTTAGCCGGGACCTACAAGACATAGACAATAAAGAATAAGACATAGCATAACATAGTCCTAAACCCCAATCAGGAACGAATCGTTCCATTCCCTGATGTGAACTGAACAGTATTATTCAGCTCGCATCAGGGAATTTCTTTTTAATCCCGGCCTCAAACCACCACAAGAACAGACATCCGCAGACATTTCCAGATAAAAAAAGACATCTGCGGACACCTGCGGACAAATACAGACATCGCCCATCCCCACTACCGTACTTTTGTCATGTCACAAGCAAGGAACCACCTGTGACGCAACACTTTATTATCATTTATTCAAGAACTTAAAACCAGTAAAGAAATGGCAAAAGTATTTTCATTCACCAGCGTGCTCCGCAAGAACATGATGGAAAAAGACAAACCGGACCTATATTACGCTCTCGCCAAATCGAGCGGAGAGATCGATATAGATGAAATGGCGGAACGCATCCAGCGTTCGAGTACCGTAAACTGGGCAGACGTAGTGTGTGTGCTGCGTGCCCTGCAGACGGAAATGATCGACAGTTTCAAGAAAGGAGAGATCGTCCGCCTGGGGAATATCGGTTCGTTTTATGTCACTTTGCGCAGCAACGGCGTACTCGTCCAGAAGGACGTGAAAGAAGGATTGATCAAAGGTGCCCGTGTCCGCTTCCGCCCCGGAAAGGAGATTAAAGACGCACTGAAAACGCTGGACTTCAGCAAGTACAAACCGGAAAGCAGCGAAGGAGACAAGACCGATCCGGAAAACCCCAAACCCAAACCGGATCCCGATGACGGTGACGAAGAAGCTCCGGACCCAACCGTATAAGGCAATCATAAACCGGGGATTTACCAAATCTGACGAATCATGAGAAAGATCGATTTAATCGTGATCCACTGTTCCGCAACACGGGTGGACCGGACACTGACGGCCTTTGACCTGGAGACGCTGCACCGGCGACGGGGATTCAACGGAACAGGTTATCACTACTATATCCGCAAAGACGGGACAACACTTCTCACCCGCCCCATCGAACGCATCGGGGCACATGCAAAAGGATTCAATGCGTCGAGTATCGGAATCTGCTACGAAGGCGGTCTGGACTGCCGGGGACGCCCGGCAGATACACGGACGCAGGAACAACGTGCCTCCCTCCGCCTGCTGGTGTATCAATTGAAACAACGCTTCCCCGGCTGCCGGGTGTGCGGACACCGGGATCTCAGTCCGGACCTGAACGGAGACGGGGAGATCGAACCTGAAGAGTGGATCAAGGCGTGTCCTTGCTTTGAGGTAAACGAAAGCCTGTGAGGACAATATAAATGAGCAAAGGTATAAAGACGTTTTCAGGAAGTAATTAATCTTTTAAAGTATCGGAAAGGAGGTGTGTAAATTATGGCAATGAAGAAATCCCTTTGGGATATGATTCTGAAAGTAGTCATCGCGGTGGCTTCGGCAGTAGCGGGCGTGTTGGGCGCTAATGCGATGAGTCTGTAAGACAACAACCATGTAAGGGGGAAGAAAATCTTCCCCCTTACGCTAGATAAATGAATATCAATTCTTAAAAACAATAACATATGAACTATTTATTAAAATATAAGCTTATTGCTTTCTGCATGCTATGGTGTCCTGTACTGATGGCTCAAACTCAAGCAACATTCTCAATCAATGAAACAATACAGACTCCACAAACCCAAAGTTTTGTTCGATACGGAAATAATCCGGTAAATTTATATACTGGAACGACAGGAGTTTCCATTCCGGTATATACTTATAAAGATAATGACTTTGAAATTCCCATTAGCTTAGAGTATGCGTCCAGCGGTCTGGTCGCCAATCATCAAACCGGCATTTTAGGACAAGGATGGTATCTGAATACGGGTGGAGTTATCACTCGAACGGTAGTGGGAATACCGGATGAAAACTTTACTAATGCGATGGCCGGTTATTATGATTATCACCGTTCAGTTCCGGTTGATGAAAAACAAACGAATCCTCTTTTACGCGGGAAATCATTTCATGACATAACTATCATTGATGAGCCTTTTGCTTATTTATACAATCCCTCTGTTCCTTCATCATCTATGTATGAAAGTACTCCGGATATCTTTCAGTTCAATTTTATGGGATATCAAGGTAGCTTTCAGTTTGATGTAAACAAAAAAATATGTATCTACAATACGAACACCGCAAGAGACAATTTCAGAATAAAAGTGTCGAACTTTCAAAACAGACCGATTTCTTCTTTCGAAATCACTACTAATGACGGATACAAGTATATATTTGGAGGCGATCAATCCGGACTTTATGATCGGGAATGCAATATTGTGGAAAATACTGCAGAACAAACAGTTATATCCTGGCAATTAACAAAAATCATAGCACCCAATGGGCGAAAAGTATCTTTGAAATACCGCTCAGGAGATTATATGAATAGGGGAATTGTAAAAAACATAATGCCCTCATCTGATTATAAAATAGTATCAACCCAATCTGGAGGATCAGCTACATATTATGAATCCAGTACTGTATCTCAATTTCCTACCTACCTGGAAAGTATCTTGGTGGAAGACGTATGCCGCATTCAATTGGACTATACTGCAAAAGAACCGGAAAAATATGGAACGGATCGTGATCTGCGTGATTTGCCTTCACTTTTGAAGTTGTCATCTGTGACAGTTAATTCTCTGTCTCCGAGCTTAGAACAAATACTGCATTGCGATTTAGGCTATAAGTATACAGGACAAAATAAAACCTTATTTTTAAAGGAAGTCAATTTCGGAGAAGGAAAAATCTATAAAATGAAGTATATAGGAGTAGATGATTCTCCATCATTGGCTGCATTTCCCCTGAACAACACATGTGCCGTAGATCATTGGGGATATTATAATGGGAAATTGCTGACAAGCATCAACAACTTTATACCTTCTACAACAACTGATAAAAAAGACAAAGAAGTGATAACCAGCGAACAACGAGAAGCGGACCCTATGTATTCCCAACTCGGCATGCTTAAGCGGATTTCTTATCCTACCGGCGGGTATACTATGTATGAATATGAAGGTAATACTTATTCCAGACGTGCAATGGACCAGATCAACATTCGTTCAGTAGCGGTTGACAAACAAGCAGGAGGGGTGCGAATAAAAACGATCAGTGATTATACAGAAACCGGTGAATGCAACCGTCGGGAATTTACATATCAGAATTCAGACGGAACAAGTTCGGGTATTTTGCTAAAAATGCCCCGATACCGTCTGGACTATACGATAATAATATCCAATCGTCTTTACTACATAAACAGAGGAAATGCCCAAGATATGTCAACCTATTCTTTGGAAGGGCCACACATAGAATATGCCAGAATAGTAGAAAAGAAATCAGATGGCAGTATGACAGAATATAAATACAAAAACTCCTTTGATCTTTTTATTGGTGACAATACGCAAGTAGACGCACAGGATCTCACCTTCATTCCTAACCAAAGAATTAATTCTTCCAATTCCGGCATGGCGAGATTTCTTCTCTCCCGGCTTCATTCGAATGCCTACAAAAGAGGCCTTCTCGAATCGCTCTGTACTACAATCAATGGAGAGACTATTTATTCAGAAGAATATTCTTATCTAAATCCGGAAGGAAAAAAGTATCCTACACCCGGTTATCAAACAGCTCTCATTCTTAACGTAAAGACGGCAGGCGATGTATTCTATATTGATCAAATAAACGCTGTAAATAAAGCCCAGATTGGTAGAAAAACAACTAAAGAATATATAAACGGAAATGTATTTACAACCCAGAAAGAATATAAATTTGAGTCTTCCTGCGGTCGGTTGAATTGTGTAGCGACCACTCTGAGCAACGGTGACATCTTAAGAGAGCGGATAGAATATCCGGAAGATATGAAAACTCCTACTGATATAGAAAAAATGATGGTGGATTCTTTTCTCACCAGTATGCCGGTAAGAAAAGCGCTCACTATACAAAAGAAACCAAATATATGGTTGGAAACGCTTGAAACAGTAATAAGCGGAGAGTATAACAAATATAAAAAATACGGCAAGCTGATAAAACTGGAAGAAGTAAGAAAAACTGCTTATGACCAACTCCCCCAATGGAAAGACTTTAATCTGGATTTTGTCGATTCTGACTTTCGCAATGACACATACGATTCATGGGGAAACCTGACACAGCAAACAGCTAAAGACGGAAGTGTCACTTCTTACACCTGGGGATACAATAACCGCTATCCGGTTACCATAGAAAAAAGTGGATTGAAAACCCGATATGAGTACAAGCCTTTAATAGGAATGACTTCTGTAACCGACATCAGAGGTATCAAGACTTATTACGAATATGACAAAGCAGGACGGCTCCAGTGCGTGAAGGACAATGACAAGAATGTTATCGCTCGGTATGATTACCATTACAGTTCGGAAAACAATAATTAAATAAAGCTCATGAATTATGAAGAATATATTTGCTTTAATGCTTTTACTGCCGATTTGTTCGGCTTTATCGGGAAAAGAGAATCTTCCCTTTACAACAACTAACGTAGACTCGCTGAATATCAACAGGAGTTTTATTCATACACAAACGATGCTTTCTCCCAATGCCGATTCCATGCTCCAGGAGTTTCAGTATTTTGATGGATTAGGCAAGCCCGTTCAAACTGTATCTCAAGGAATTTCTCCTGCAAAAGGAGATTTGGTATCTACTTCTACGTATGATTCTATGGGCCGGATATCCAAACAATGGTTACCGCTCCATATCCTGGGAAACAACGGAGCTTTTCTTTCCGATCCCTTTAATAGCACAGTTAAACAATATGCAGACAATGCTCCTTATCAATATACAGAGTACGATCACCTCCCCGAAAGTCGGATAATACTTCAGCAAGATGCGGGAGAAGCCTGGAAAAAGAATCCTGTCCTTATACATTATTTGACAAACGAATCGAATACGGTTTTAAATTGTATCCGTTATCAAGTAAATGATAAAGGAACTTTATATGAGGACGGTGTATATGATCCGGGAGAACTGCGAGTGATACAGAGTACAGACGAAGATGGCAAATCATCATACACATTCACAGACAAAGAAGACAGAACTGTATTGATCCGGGAAATGGATGGAACGAAACAACACGATACGCATTATGTGTATGACATAAAAGGAAATCTATGTTACGTACTATCTCCCATGTATCAAGAATCTCAGGACTTAAGTTTGTATGCCTATCAGTATAGTTATGATAACAAGAACCGCTGCATTATGAAAAAAATGCCCGGAGGAAACCTCAACCGCTATGCTTATGACAAAGCTGACCGATTGATATGTTATCAAGATCATTATCAACAACAATACTCGAAATGGATAATCTCTATCCCCGACCAAAAGGGACGCGAAGTGATAAAAGGAGTCAGTGTCAGTTCGTCAATAAACGTTCCGCCAATCTCGAATACATTGGTATACGCAGAACGTTATCAAGGAGAAGGTGCAATGAAAAGTGGATATATCATACATGATTTATTAGACATGCTTAACAGCGAACCTAAAGAGGTTAATTATTATGATGACTATAGTTTTCTTTCTGACTATGAGAGCACAAATACACAACAATCTTTAAAATACAGTTTTGAGGACTTCCCCTCATGGCTAAAGAATAAAGAAAAAGTTTTTTCCGCTCTTGCTATAGAACCCGTTGGACTACAGTCCGGAAAACGTTCCTACCTGGACAATAATACATATTTATTAACAGCACTCTACTATGATAAGAAAGGGCGTATTGTTCAAAAACGAGGTACAAATCATTTGGGAGGATACGATATTTATTTTTACTCCTACACTTTCACTGGATTAACCAAGGGACAGGTGCACATACAGTTTGATTCAAATAAAAAAACAATAGTAGCGGAGTATTATAACTATGAATATGACGGTGGTGAACGGTTGAAACAAGTGATATATCGTTTGAATGGCGGACAAGAAATTGTATTGGCAGAAAATGAATATGATAATTTGTGCCGACTAAAAAACGTGATACTGAATAACGGAGCATCAACATTAAACTACAATTACAACATTCGTAATTGGATAACAAGTATTGATAGCCCGTTCTTCAAGCAAAAATTGCATTATACGGACGGAGCAGGGTCTCCCTGCTATAATGGAAATATCAGCAGTATAACATGGCAGACTGCTTCTTCAGGAATATCCGGATATAAATTTAGCTATGATGATTTGAACCGCATGAAGGACGCCATATACGGTGAAGGGAATAACCTGAACGAGAACTCAAACCATTTTAACGAACAAATAACGGGTTATGATAAAAATGGGAATATTCTGGGCTTGAAACGTTTCGGTCAAACATCACAAAATGATTATGGTTTAATAGATGATCTCTTACTGAGTTATACTGGCAACCGTTTGCTCGCTGTGAAAGATAATGCTGTAAATTCAGCATATGCGGGTAACTTTGAATTTTCAAACGGTGCTGACAAATCTGTAGAATATAACTATGACGTCAGTGGTAATCTGAAAAATGATTTAAATAAAAAAATTACTGATATTCAATATAATTACTTAAATTTGCCAAGCCTAATAAAGTTTGAGAACGGAAGTAACATTTCTTATCTCTATAGTCCGGAAGGAGCCAAACTTCGTACTATACATGTGACAGATAAGGATACACTTATTACAGACTATTGTGGCAACGTGATCTATGAAAATGAGATTCCTGTCAAGCTACTGACAGAAGTAGGATATGTAACCCTTACGGATGCTGTTCATCACTATTTCCTGCAGGACTATCAAGGAAATAATCGGGTGGTTATAGACAATAATAATAATGTAGAGGAGGTAAATCATTATTATCCGTTCGGGGGAGTATTCGCTTCGACTTCATCTGTCCAACCGTTTAAGTATAATGGCAAAGAACTGGACAGAAAGAATGGACTGGACTGGTATGATTACGGAGCAAGAATGTATGATGCAGCGTTGGGACGTTTTACTACAAGCGATCCTTCTGCAGAAAATTATTACGGATCAAGTCCATACATCTATTGCGGAAATAATCCGGTTACCAGAATAGACCCTAACGGAAAAGATTGGATAGAAGACCCTTATGGCGGCCTTTTATGGGATGTTACTGCTATCAGTAGGGAAACAACACGCGAAGGTTGGAGCTATATAGGTACTACCCTCCCCGAAGATGCAGGTCGTTACCGCATTTTGGAAGAAATAAACGGTAAGCTTTACCACAAAAACACTATAAATCCTTTGGCTTCTTTAGTGAATGCAATAGCCGGTGAGGATATAATGGTTGAAAAAAAGGCTTACGACCCTGTAGAAGACCACATGATGCAACAGGCAATAGAAACCGGGGCGGAAATGGCAGTAGGAGAAATTGGCGGAAAGTTGATAAAAAGAGGATTTAAGGCTCTGACAAGATCAAATAATTCCGTAATTAAGGCTGCAAGCGAAAATCTTCTAAATGCAAATGAAGTTTTAAGAATTGAAAATGCTGCAACTAGGATAGGGAAACCGATCAATGTTGTCGGAAGTCGAGCGTCAGGTAAAGCCACTGGATATTCTGACTGGGATTACATAATTGAAGGATTGACCAATAAAGAGTGGAAGAGAATTAAAAATTCTTTACCCGGTGCAAAGTCTATAATAGATAATACCCCAAGAAGAATTGATATTATAAAAGAACCACTTGATATATCAAGACCATATATAAAAATTAGCCCTAAATAAAAAAATGTTATTATGAATTTGGAACAAGAAATAATAATTAATCAATATGGTCAAAACCTTGTGCATATTGAAGTATTAGTCAATAATTATAAGATGTTAGACAATGACGGAAAAAGAATATATTTACATCATTTAGTGTCCCTAATTATTCAATCCATGCCCGAAAATTCAGATATTTCGCAAGCTATAGAAAATAGTCATCTAAAAACGACTTTTACCCCTTGCGTACTTCTAAAAAAAGGAGGAACAAAATATCATAATTTAAAAAAGATTATTGATCTTCCCGATGATGAACTAGACAAAACATTAGTTTTGCTCCTAAACCTATTTAAATTAGGATATTACAGGCGTTTTCAGAATGAGAAAAATAATCCTAACAAATGGTGGTACTGGGACTTATCTGATAAAAAAATAGTTGATCATATCATAAACATCAAACATTAGGGATTACTGATTTACCCTGATATAAGCTGACTAAACATCAATATATTATATCAGGGTATTATTCATCAAAGTCATTGTTCACAAATAGATTGACTGTAAGACAATGGTTAAGTACTCAAAGTTACCAAGAACAACATCTATTTGGAATAAATACATTCAATAAAAATGAGATAGAAACCTTGAAAACAATTAAAGATATCAAAGAAGCTTTAGAGCTATTTGAAACAGCAGCAATAAAGCAAGGAGAAGCGATTAGCAATGGAAACAGCAAGATTGCTAATCATAATTATGACAAGATGGCGACTGTTATCAAGTTTCTGAGAACGCATAAATCACTGCATGAGTTATCAAAATTCTATACTCATAATAATATTTCAGTACGTTTATGAGCTGCTACATACCTATTGCCAGTCGACGAAAAACAGAGCCTGGATATTTTAAAAGAAATAGCTAATATGAAGATTCGTGGTTCACTTGATGCAGAAATGACCATTCAAGAGTGGAAAAATGGTAACTTGCGTAATTTCTATACAGTATAGCTACTTGGATATTTAGCAACTTCCCAAAGGAGAATAGCATAAACTACCATCAAAAAAGGATCATTACGCTAAAAGATAAACAAAGAAGAGCAGACTCAACAAACGCAGGGACTCACAATACATACGCATTTGCCGGCCTACTCTTCCTGTTACCTCCCGGACGTTCTCAATGAAACATCCGGAAGATTAAAACTCCCTTTTCAGGTTCCGGAGCAGCTCTTCCTTCTTCGCTTTATATTTCTTGGAAAGAGGATTGTACGAATAAAGGTTGGTATGTTTCAAACGTATCTCGTCTGTCTGCTCCTTCCGGCGCTCTTCCCGCTCTTCCACATCATCCGAATCTTCAGACTTACGTCTTGTACCTCTCCTGCTAAACAATTGAAACTTGGATGTACCCCGAAGCTGACGAATCAGCATCTTGATAATCCGGACAATAATCTCCTGTTCCTGTTCGGAATAAGGCCTATCTACTGTCTCTGTATAGGAGAGATAATAAACTTTCAGCCCTTCTTCCAGCTCTTGCAAAAAATGCATCCGCTCAACTCTGGAAAACTTCTTTCTACCAGTATGCAAATCTTTTAAAATCTTCATTTAGTCTACTTTTTTTAAGTCCGATAAAAGCGTGAGTCCTTTAATAAGTACACTTATGGGACATGGGACACTTAAAAGAGAGTCCGACTATTTCAATATAACAGAGAAGAAAAACTAATATTTTCTACAAGAATCATTTCTTAAAAGTTTTCCAAAACGGAAAACTTTCTGTATCAGGCAGAAAGAAAAGTTTCCCGAAATTTAATGTTAAAACCTATCCAAGCTATCACAATATCCTTTATCTTTGTATCCGGTTTCGGAACTAAAAAGAGGTTTAGTCAATGAGGGAACGCTGTGCAAATCGGCGACAGTACCCGCTGCTGTAATTCTCTGTGAATCCGCACACTATGTCACTGCATCCAGATGTGGGAAGGCGCTGCGGGGGAGGGATAAGTCAGAAGACCTGCCGGAGTCAAATAAACATATTATTAATCACTTTCGGGAGTTAAAGTTATGAACTACGCGGAAATTTGTATCATCAAACGAGATGGTAAAAGAGAAGATTTCTCTATCAGTAAGATCAAGAATGCGATCGGTAAAGCATTCAGTGCGACAGGGATTCAGGACGAGCAGCAACTGATTGCTGACGTCACGATGAGTGTAATCAGTCAGTTCACTAACCCCACGATCACCGTGGAGGAAATTCAGGACTTAGTAGAAAAGGCATTGATGAAGGTACGCCCCGAAGTAGCCAAGAAGTACATCATCTACCGCGAATGGCGGAACACGGAGCGGGACAAGAAAACCCAGATGAAGCACGTGATGGACGGCATCGTCGCCATCGACAAGAACGACGTGAACCTGAGCAACGCCAACATGAGCAGCCACACGCCTGCCGGACAAATGATGACATTCGCATCGGAAGTCACCAAAGACTATACCTATAAATATCTGTTGCCGAAACGTTTTGCCGAAGCGCACCAGTTGGGCGATATCCATATTCACGACCTCGATTACTACCCGACAAAGACGACCACCTGCATCCAATATGACATGGACGATCTCTTTGAACGTGGCTTCCGCACCAAGAACGGCAGCATCCGCACACCGCAAAGCATCCAAAGTTATGCTACGCTTGCCACCATCATCTTCCAGACCAACCAGAACGAGCAGCACGGCGGACAGGCAATCCCCGCCTTCGACTTCTTCATGGCAAAAGGAGTGGCAAAGTCTTTCCGCAAACATCTGGCTTCGTTCATCAACTTCTACGTGGCGATGGAAAACGGAACACAGGCGGACGAGAAAGCAATCCGCACCTTAATCAAGGAACATCTGCCCTCTATCAAATCGACCGAAGCAGAACGCGAGACATTGCGCATCGCCCTGGTAGCCCTGCAAATCATTATCGACAAGGAACACCTGACACGCATCGCAGAGAAAGCGTACCAGCAGACAAAGAAGGATACGCATCAGGCAATGGAAGGCTTTATCCACAACCTGAACACCATGCACTCCCGTGGAGGTAATCAAGTGGTATTCAGCTCCATCAACTACGGAACGGATACTTCCGCCGAAGGCCGCCTCGTGATCGAGGAACTGCTGAAAGCCACCATCGAAGGACTCGGAACACGTGGTGAAGTCCCCGTATTCCCGATCCAGATTTTCAAAGTAAAGGACGGAGTTTCTTACTCCGAAAAGGACTTCGAGAAAGCGATGAAGGCGGAAAACATCGAAGACGCCATGCGGGGAACTTACGAAGCTCCAAACTTCGACCTGCTGCTGAGAGCTTGTCAGACTACATCGAAAGCGCTTTTCCCGAACTTCATGTTCCTGGACACGCCTTTCAACAAGAACGAGAAATGGAAAGCGGACGATCCGAAACGGTATATCTACGAGTTGGCTACAATGGGATGCCGCACCCGTGTATTTGAGAATGTGGCAGGAGAAAAGTCATCTCTGGGACGCGGAAACCTTTCATTCACCACACTGAACATGCCGCGTCTCGCCATCGAAGCACGCATCAAGGCGGAAAATCTGATTGAGGGTGAACGCAACAAGGATGCCATCGAACAGAAAGCGAAAGAGATTTTCATGGAGTCAGTCCGCAATATGGCGACTCTTGTAGCCGATCAACTGTACGAGCGCTACCAGTATCAACGCACCGCACTGGCACGCCAGTTCCCCTTCATGATGGGAAATGACGTATGGAAAGGCGGCGGCGCACTGAATCCGAACGAGCAAGTGGGCGATGCGTTACGCAGCGGTACGCTGGGCATCGGCTTTATCGGCGGACACAATGCAATGGTGGCACTTTACGGAGAAGGCCACGGACACAGCCAGAAGGCATGGGACACGCTGTACGAAGCTGTAATGGAAATGAACAAAGTGGTAGACGAATATAAAGAGAAATATAACCTGAATTATTCCGTACTTGCCACACCTGCCGAAGGACTTTCGGGACGTTTCACCAAGATAGACCGACGGAAATACGGTAAGATCGACGGCGTGACGGACCGCGACTACTACGTCAATTCCTTCCATGTGGATGTGAAGGAACCGATCAGCATCACCGAGAAGATCAGGCGCGAAGCTCCTTTCCACGCCATCACCCGCGGTGGACACATCACGTATGTGGAACTGGACGGGGAAGCTCAGAAGAATGTACGTGCCATCGCGAAAATCGTGAAGGTCATGCACGACGAGGGCATCGGCTACGGCTCCATCAATCACCCGGTGGATACCTGTCACAACTGTGGATACAAAGGAGTAATCTTCGATAAATGTCCGGTATGCCAGAGCGAAAACATCTTACGCATGCGCCGTATCACCGGATACCTGACAGGTGACCTCAGCTCCTGGAACTCTGCCAAACGGGCGGAAGAAAAGGATCGCGTGAAGCACTTGTAGAAGTTGAAAGACACTCATTTATTTTTTACTGAAGTTTCGTAAATTGTTTCCGCATGGATTCTCCTCCTTCTCGGAAGGAGGGGAATCCATGCGGGATACAGCACATGCGAAACTTTAATTTTTATTTTAAGATGAACACTCTCAATTCTCCACTTTCAGCTCTCCACTTATTATCGACTTATCCCGAAACGATTGTTGACGGTGAAGGCATCCGGTATTCGATTTATCTTGCGGGATGTTCTCATCATTGCGTCGGCTGTCACAATCCGGAGAGCTGGAATCCGCGGGCGGGAGAACTGCTGACGGAGGAAAGGATTCAATCGATCATTCGGGAAATTAAAGCCAATCCATTGCTGGACGGGGTTACTTTTTCGGGAGGAGATCCGTTTTATAATCCGGAGGCTTTCCTGCTTTTTGTCAAAAGGGTAAAGGAGGAAACGGCGCTGAATATCTGGTGCTATACGGGATACACATATGAAGAGATTTTGGCTAATCCGCGCTTGAAGGCTGTACTCGACTACATAGATGTGCTGGTGGACGGGCGTTTCGAACAGGCGCTCTTTTCACCTTATCTGGAATTTCGGGGAAGCAGCAATCAAAGGATATTGAGAATAGGTAATAAGTAATAGGTTATAGGTAATAATGATGGGGGAGGTTTTGTATTAGTTTAGTGCGGGGGGAGCTACTACGAACTGTTGTGGGCGTGTCTCCTGCGCTAAAAAAACTTATATTTCAAAGAAGATTGAAACACGTACTTCTTTGTTTTGTTTACATTTACAAACAAAATAAGGTTCTACTAGAATAAGTTTTTTTTATGATACAAGCCAATAATACCACTTCTATAGATGAAACCGATGGACTGCCAATGCCGAGACGTATCTGGGCAGTGGTTTCCATCGGATTCGCACTTTGTATGTCGGTGCTTGACGTGAATATTATCAACATCGTACTCCCTACGCTTTCGCACGATTTCGGAACTTCGCCTGCTGTAACTACATGGATTATAAATGGTTATCAGTTGGCTATCGTTATTTCGCTGCTGTCTTTCTCTTCTTTGGGGGAGATTATCGGTTATCGGAAAGTGTTCCTGTCGGGCATTGGGCTGTTTTGCATCACTTCGCTGATCTGCGCCTTGTCCGATTCATTCTGGACGCTGACGATTGCACGTATCTTTCAGGGATTCAGTGCGTCGGCCATCACAAGTGTGAATACGGCGCAGCTGCGCTACGTATACCCGAAAAGCCAGATCGGGCGGGGAATGGGAATCAATGCGATGGTAGTGGCGATATCGGCGGCTGCCGGTCCGTCGGTGGCAAGCGGCATACTTTCGATAGCCAGCTGGCACTGGCTGTTTGCTATCAATGTACCGCTGGGGATTACGGCACTGCTACTGGGTATCAAGCATTTGCCGAGACAGGAAGAGCGGTCGAAGCGGAAGTTTGACTTCGTGAGTGCGATAGCCAATGCGGTCACGTTCGGGTTACTGATTTATACGCTGGACGGATTCGCGCATCATGAGGAGATGGATTTCCTTGTGCTGCAATTGATCATATTGGCCATCGTAGGAACGTTTTACGTACGGAGGCAACTGACTCAGACGACTCCGTTGCTGCCGCTGGACTTATTGCGGATACCGATTTTCCGGCTTTCGATTCTGACGTCTATCTGTTCGTTTATCGCTCAGATGGCGGCCATGGTGTCTCTCCCGTTTTTCCTTCAGAATACGTTGGGGCACAGCGAGGTCATGACAGGATTGTTACTGACTCCGTGGCCGTTGGCTACACTGGTGACGGCACCGTTGGCAGGTTATCTGGTGGAACGCATTCATCCGGGGATATTGGGGAGTATCGGGATGGCGTTGTTTGCCGTCGGACTTTTTTCACTTTCGGGGCTTACTGCCGAATCGTCCGATATCAGTATAATTCTTCGTCTGATGCTTTGTGGAGCCGGTTTCGGGTTGTTTCAGACGCCCAATAACAGTACGATTATCTCTTCCGCCCCAACGAAACGTTCGGGCGGTGCAAGTGGAATGCTAGGAATGGCACGTTTGCTGGGGCAGACATTCGGTACTACGCTGGTAGCGTTACTTTTCAGTTTTGTCGTGCACGACCGGAGTACGGCGGTCTGCCTTATGGTCGGAAGTGGGTTTGCTGTTGTGGCGGCGATTGTCAGCAGTCTGCGGTTGTCGCAACCGTCTACGCTGAAAAGAGAAACGAATCAGTCATGACGAACAGAAATTTCTGTCATAACGGACAGAAATAAATGACTTATGACGAACAAAACGATCTGTCATCGGGAGCGAAGCGAAAAATCTCCTCCCACATACACACAAAGAGGAAATCTCTCACTAGGTTCCGGATAACAAACAGTCTTATTGATATATACAGATTAATATTCCGTCTCACGAATTGCTTCTACCAAGCGGCGGAAGTCATCCGGATGCACATCACCGATATTTCCGATGCGGAACGTATCTGCCTTCGAAATCTTTCCCGGATAGATGACAAAGCCTTTGCTCTTCAGCGCCAAATAGAAAGCCTTAAAGTCAAAACCGTCGTGCGGATAGAGGAAAGAAGTGATGATCGGTGACTGCAAGCTATCGTCGAGCAGAGTGACAAAGCCGAGAGAGCGCATGCCTTCCACCAAGATACGGTGATTTTCGCAATAACGGCGGTAGCGAGCTTCTACCCCACTCTCTTCGATCAGTTCCGTCAAAGCCTGTTTGAAGGCACGAACCACGTGAGTCGGCGAGGTGAAACGCCATTTGCCGTGTCCTTTTTCCATGGTTTCCCATTGATCGTAGATGTCCAGAGAAAGCGAGCGGGCAACTCCTTTGCAGCGCATCAGCTCCGAGCGACGAGCGATGATAAAGCCGAAGCCGGGCACACCTTGAATACATTTATTGGAGCTGCTGATCAGAAAATCAATTCCCAAATCGTTTACATCCACCGGAATGCCGCCAAAGCTGCTCATGCAGTCAACAATCAGTTTTTTGCCGTGCATCTTGACGATGTGAGACAGTTCCTTGATCGGGTTCAGAATGCCGGTAGTCGTTTCACAATGTACGAAGGCAACGTGAGTCACATCCGAGTTGTGGCTCAGATAGTCATCGACATACTCTACAGACACCTGTTCCGTTTCTTCGAAAGCCAGCATATCGTAGTCGAGATGATAATATTCGGCAATGTTTCCCATGCGGTCTCCGTATGCTCCGTTGCTGCAAATCAAGAGTTTATCTTTGGGAGTGATCGTTGCACCGAGTACAGCTTCCACGCAGTAAGTGCCGCTGCCTTGCAGGAGGATCGAGGTGTAATCTTCTGTCTTTGTGGTGGCAAGAGAGACAAGTTCTTTGCGAAGTTCCTCTACAATGCCGAGGTTGTAGTCCTCATCCCATGTACACCAGTCGGTCATCATGGCTTCTTTTACTGTGGTTGAAGTGGTTAGCGGTCCGGGAGTTAATAATAAATATGGTTTCATAATGAAGTTCTTTTTAAAATAAATGATGTTCTATTAATCAATTGATGTTTTTTGCTAATCAGATGATGTTTTAAAAGTTTATCTGTCGGCATTAATCTGATCAATCAATGCAGGCAATTCCTCGATTGTGCGGATGACATAAGAAGCGCCTGCGGCCAGCATTCGTTCTTTCACTTCCGCTATACGGGCTTCCAGTTCATCGACAGGCATCGACTTCGTTTCTTCCTCGGTCAGTGCCATCTCGTTACTTCCGAGAATGACGCCTACGCTCCACACTTTGGCGTTGACGCCTTCCTTAATATCAGCAATCGTATCTCCTACTTTCACCACAGCGTCAAGGCTGGGAACCGCCAGTTTCGTCAGATTCTCAAAGATCATGTAAGGGGCCGGGCGACCGGAAGGAAGCAGATTCGGAGTAGCGCAATAATCTACCCGGTAGCCTTTTGCCTGTGCAGCCGGGAGAACGACATCCATCATTTCACGGGTATATCCGGTAGTGGAGCCGATTTTAAGTCCTTCGGCACGCAACTTTTCCAATGTCGGGATGACACCCGGAATAGGATCGGTATAGTTTTCGAGCGAAGCAAACAGGTGCTTTTCGAAAAGGCGGTTCAGCTCTGCCACGTCTTCTTCGGTCCATGCACGCTGATTGCGGGCAACAAACTGTTCATTCACTTCGGGCATCGAGAGCAGCTCACGGATATGCTGAATTTTCGGCAATCCCATCGGTTTGCGGGTCTGTACGACGTCAATCACCAGCCCTTTTTCCGCAAATGCTTCTATAAAAGCGGCAACAGGAGCAAAACATCCGTAATCGACAGCTGTACCCGCCCAATCCATAATAATACATTTAATCTTTTTCATTCTTGCTTTATATAATTTATATAAGTTTCGCATGTACTTGTATCCCGTATAGTTTCCCCTCCTTCCGGAAAGGAGGGGTGGCTGAAAGCCAGGGTGGTAGGTGCGCCTATCTGTGTATACAACATACTTGTGCATACACCTACCACCTCCCCCTACGGGGACTCCTCCTTCCAGAAGGAGGAGAAGCTATGCAGAATACTTAAGAAACATAAGTAATTTATTGATTCAGTTCTATTTAAGTTCTTTTTCTCAGATTCCCCGCTGCGCTCTGAACGACTGTACAGCAGGCTCGGTAACAGGAATCAAGCCCGTAGCAAGCTCTTTATCCATCACCTCTTCCTGTCGTTTTCCTTTTCGATAACGTTGTATCATATACAGCAAAGAAAGCGTAAATGCCGTGCAGCAAACAATTCCGACTGTCCCCGCCATCGTATTATAAAACTCCAGCCAGTCCAAATCCGGATTGAAGCATTCTTTGAAAAGCAGCACCAACACCGTACCCGTATATCCGATAGAATCGATCATCGCAATAAAGAAACCGACATTCCCCCTGATGCGGAAACAGGCAATGAACCGGTCGAAGAAGATCGTCTGAAAACTCAGATACGAGAAGTAAAGACAGAGACTCTGAATGAACAGCCACACCAGCGGAGAAAGCTGCAACGTCTCATAATTGAACGCGACAAAGCTGAGTGTAAACGCTCCGGCAATAACCAGCGTGAGCAGGATGGACAACACCTTCACATGACTCCGGACCAGTGCAAGGGATGCAAAAACCGCTAAAATAATCAGTGTGACCACACCGTCCACTTTGGCAAATATCCACGAGGAGAAACCTGCGGCATTCACATCGACAATCTTCACCAGAAAATCTTCCTTCACATCCTGAAGCACGGTCAGGAAGAGATTGGCAAAGAAAAGCAGCGTCAGCACGGGGGCAAAGCTGCGGAATAGTTCCCAACGCTGCCGTTTGTCGAGCGTCACACGTTCCACACGCAGCGCCTTATCTTCGGCTGTCGGTCGGGGAAGGTGGTCGAGGATATAGCCCAACATTGCCAGTAGAGGCAATGCCACCGCACCGATGAGCGCAGGCATCCAAAACTCACTCACGTTGAGCGTATTAACAACGAAGAGCCCGATTGATTTTGCCGTTCCGCTACTCACCGCAATGCTCAGTCCGAACAGGGAAGCCAGCAAGTCCGTCACCCGTCTTCCTTCGAGGAAGCTGAAAATCACTCCCCACATACATCCCAAGGAGAGGCCGTTGAAGAACAGCGCCAGCACATTGAACGGACGGGGCAGGCATCCGAAAAGAACCAAAGAGAGCTCGGCAACCAAAATGGAGACAAGAATGAATTTCAGGCGGCCTTCTCTCTTCAGTTCTGAAATAAGTTTGATTCCGATAAATTTGGACACCATATATCCGAAAATCTGAATGATGCTAGTCGCTATCTTATAGTCCATACCAAACAGCTCCATGCCGTCGAACGTGGCGGCAGTGAACGGTTTGCGGAGTGCATAAACCAATGAATATGACAGCAGTGCGGCTCCTCCCGCATAGAGAATAAAGAGCAAGTCGGAAAGTTTCTTTTGAGCCGAAGGCGACAGTTTTTCTTTGAAATTCATGATTCGTCATTTTTTTGTTTCCGGTGCAAAAGTAGGGGGTCCGGACGAGTGAAAAAATGAATTTCAATGAATCATATCGTATATATTCGCATTCCGACGGGGTGTAATATTAATGTAATATTCATGCAATATATTCATAATACATTAGTCATTCCTTTGCAACGAAATCAATTTTACAGTCCCCAAAATCATGAACGAACTGACAGAAATATACAAGCGAATTGAATACTTGCGCAACAACGGAGTGAAGATGAAAGAAATAGCAGACCGGGTGGATATGGCACCTAGCGTATTGTCCGCCTTATACTCCAGCGTACTCCCTGCCTACATCGACCTGCTGAAAACACGCACACCGGACGAAGCACTGGACGAAGCGCTGGCACTGGTCAACAACGTCTCCAAAAAGCGCCTATTAAATAATGTAAGCTCGATGAAACTGCTGCTGCTCGAAATGGAGCCTGAACAGCAAAGCGAAGCGGAAAGCGGCAACCCATTAGTCAAACTGCTGGGAAAAGAGATGAAGGACTCGGTGCAGGACATTTTCAACTACAGCGGAATGTATCTCAGCTACAGCCTCTCCTCTTCTACCGACAGCCTAAAGATAGAGCCGTACCTGATCTGCGCTTCCGAAAACAGCGAGTATGTCAAGGTAGGTATGATAAACGCTTATAAGTCAGTGCACTGGGGAGGCGGCATCATCAGTAATCACCAGAACTCCTATCTGATGTTTAACGAAAGGGACTTGCCGCAGTTCGCTCTGGTCACCATTTACCTGCAACTTCCGCACTATGAATTTCCCCATATGCTGAAAGGACTGTATCTCTGCCTGGACTACAATCATAACCCGATAGCAAGGCGGATCGTACTGGTGAAACAGTCGGACAACACAGATGTCAATGAGTTTTTGACAATGGAAGGCAGGCTGGTGCCGAAAGCAGAATTAACGCCGGAACTGGAAATGTATTACAATTATACCTGTCAGACAGGAGACTTCATTAAAACGTGCACCGTGCCCTCCCCCAAACTGGATGCGACGGACTTGGAACGGGAGAAGAGAATGTTAATGATTTAACATTCGTCTCCGGGCATCCAAAGAGCCAAAAGGAGAAAGGGCGTATCATCGTTGGCAGACTAAGGCATTTATCGTATATAGAAACGGCGCTTTAACGTAGTGTTAAAGCGCCGTTTCTATATACGATAAATAGTACACTATATTTTACTGTATTTCAACAACATACATTGCTTCATCGCCGACATCCTCCTTTTATCCGCCAGCAGTCCGCTGTCGCCGAGATTGCTGTTCTGACAACTTCCGGTCTGCACGAGGGGAGGACGGATGTGTGTGTCTTGCCAATCCCTGCTTAGAAGAAGAACCTCAATATGTCATTGAAGTTTGCCCAGATCAGCAAGCCGAACAGAAGCACCATACCGGTCATCTGAGCGTACTCCATAAACTTGTCACTCGGTTTACGACGGGCTATCATCTCGTAGAAGAGGAAGAGCACGTGTCCGCCGTCCAATGCGGGGATCGGAAGAATGTTCATGAAGGCAAGGATGATGGAAAGGAAGGCGGTCATGTACCAGAACTGGTGCCAGTCCCACGTAGCAGGGAAAATGCTTCCGATAGTACCGAAGCCGCCCAACTGTTTGGCTCCTTCTTTCGAAAAGAGATATTTCATGTTGCCGACGTATCCTTTCAATGTCTTCACACCCAGAGAGACGCCTGCGGGGAAAGATTCAAGGAATGTGTATTCCTTTTTCACCATAGGCAACAGACGATCCGTTGTCAGATTGGCAACTACGCCCATCAGATAAGCGGAATCCACGCGCAGGGAAGTCGTATCGGTCACACCGCCACGCACATACGTCAGCGTGATCAGACGAGGGTCGATGCTGTCTTTCAGAAGTGCTTCGGCGTTTTTCTTGCGTTCCGCCATCGTCTGCTTGAAATCAGAGAAGGAGATGGGTTTCCCGTCCAATGCGATGATACTGTCGCCCGGCAGGATGCCTGCCTGCGCAGCGGGAGAATTAACCACCACACTGTCAATCACATACGGGAAACGGAAAGAAGCAAAACGAACGCTGTCTGCCATCAGGCGCTGCATCATGTCTTCGGGAATGTAGACGGAGGCCTTCTTGCCGTCACGAAGCACTGATACCTCACGGGCATCGGCTATCTGACTCAGCATATCGCCGTCATAACGCACAAAAGGCACATTGTCGGCAGACAAAAGGATGTCGCCATCCTGAAAACCGACCGCTTTCGCCGTTTCGTTGAAGTCCATACCGAGGGGAGCTTCTTGGACCTTTATATACTGGTCGCCCCAAGCGAAAAGAATCATTGAATAAATAAAAAGCGCCAACAGGAAGTTGAACAGCACACCGCCCACCATGATCAGAAGGCGCTGCCAAGCCGGCTTGGAACGGAACTCCCAAGGTTGCTCAGGCTGCTTCATCTGTTCGGTGTCCATCGACTCGTCTATCATTCCGGCTATCTTGACGTAACCGCCCAGCGGCAGCCATCCTACCGCATACTCCGTATCACTTCTCTTGGGTTTGAACTTGAACAAGGTAAACCACGGGTCAAAGAACAAGCAGAATTTTTCTACACGCACCTTGAACAACCGGGCAAAAAGGAAATGCCCGCCTTCATGAATAATAACGAGCAAGGATAAGCTCATTATCAGTTGCAGGGCACGAATTAAAAATGTTTCCATATAGTCTATTTACAATTTAAAGCCTCATCCAAACCCTCTGCTCATAAGAGGAAAACCGAGGCGCTTTCTAATTTATATTACTTATTTATATTTTTCATTGTTCACGAAATCAGCTCCGGTGCTATCACGGAATCAGCTCCGCAGCTATTCTCCGCGCTTCGGCGTCGGTAGCCACATAGTCGTCGTAAGCAGGAGCGGCTACAAACGCGGCACGTTCCATTGTCTTTTCGATCACATCGCTCATACCGAGGAAGCTGATGCCGTCCCGGAGGAAAGCGGCTACCACTACTTCGTTGGCGGCATTGACAATGCAAGGCATATTTCCGCCCCGATACATCGCCTCGTAAGCCAGGGCAAGGTTGCGGAAACGCTTCGTATCCGGTTGCTCGAACGTCAGGTTCGTGCACTGGGTGAAGTCGAGCCTGTCGAAAGAAGAGCAGATACGGTCGGGATACGAGAACGCATACTGGATGGGCAGACGCATATCCGGCATGCCTAGCTGTGCCTTGACGGCACCGTCCTCAAACTGCACCATGGAATGAATGACCGACTGCGGATGCACCACCACCTCGATCTGGCTGGGCTGCACGCCGAACAGCCATTTCGCCTCGATGACCTCAAAGCCTTTGTTCATCATGGATGCGGAGTCAATGGTGATCTTGGCTCCCATCTCCCAGTTGGGATGTTTCAATGCCTGTGTCTTGGTGACGGACTTCAGCTGCTCCAGCGTGCAGGTCCGAAACGGACCACCGGAAGCGGTCAGTATCACCTTCTCAATCGGGTTCCCGACTTCTCCAGCTAAACACTGGAAGACTGCCGAGTGTTCAGAGTCCACCGGCAAAATGGGAGTGTGGTATTGCTGTGCCAGTTGGTTGATCAGTTCTCCCGCCACCACAAGCGTCTCCTTATTGGCAAGCGCAATGGCTTTCTTGGCACGAATGGCGTTGATCGTCGGCTTCAGTCCGGCATAGCCCACCATTGCCGTCAGCACCATATCTACCGGTCCGGCCTCCACGATCTGACAGACCGCGTCGATTCCGGCATATACTTTGATCGGAAGGTCGCTCAGCGCTTCCTTCAGTTGGGCGTACTTTTCTTCGTTGGCTATCACCACCACTTCCGGCTGGAACTTGCGTGCCTGTGCAATCAGCAGTTCTACCCGGTTGTTGGCCGTCAGGGCATAGGCTTCGTAGAGGTCGGGGTGTTCTTCGATCACCTGCAACGCCTGCGTCCCGATAGAGCCCGTAGAGCCTAAAATAGCTATTTGTTTCTTCTTATTCTTCTTTTCTGAATCCATTATTATCTAATTCCTCTGTCACTTGTCACTTATAATCGTATATCCCACTTCTCGTCATTGGCTTTAAAACACGATGTACTTCTCCGGATTGACAGGATGTCCCTTGTACCACAGTTCGAAGTGGAGATGCGGCCCTGTGCTGAGCGTTCCACTGTTTCCCACCAGTGCGATGGCTTCGCCTCCTTTCACGCGGTCGCCTTCTTTTTTCAGCAGCGAGCCGCAGTGCTTGTAGATCGAGACGAAATCCTGACTGTGCTGTACGCCTATCACGTAACCGGTTTCGGCGGTGTAGGTGCTCAGAAAGACGGTGCCGTCCATAGTTGCCAGCACGCTTTCGTTGGGGTTGGCGGCAATATCCGTTCCAAAGTGTTTCTTATCGGTGTTGAAATGGTCGGAAACCATTCCACGGGTCGGACGATACAGGATCAGTCCGTTGACATCCGGCTGCGAAACGATCGTAGTCAGATTATATTTTTCATTTTCTTCGTATTGGCGGCGAAATTCCTCTTCACGTCTGGTACGTTCCATCAGGGTGTCTTCGCGGGCGGCGGTCAGCGAGTCGAGCGTCTGCACGCTGTCTATGGGCACTTTTCCGCTGAAAATATCCTGTATGTTCATGATGTAGAGGTTCTGCCTGTTGAGCAGTTCCTGCAAGGAATCCACACGAAGCGCGTTGTCCACGATCTGACTGCGGACTTCACTGTTCATATATCCGGGGAGGTAATTGCGCAAAGGGGTGAAGGCAATGATGCAGGCGGCAATCAGAAAAAGTACCGCCAGCACGGACAACAGCACCGAAAGCCCGTTCAGCTTGGATACCCGAAGCCCCACGATTTCTTCAAGCGTATTCTCATTGATAATGGTGAGTTTATACTTGAACTTGAAATTGTTCCAAAATGCTTTACTCCGTTTTCTTGGCATCTTTATTAATTATTAATCTTCCTCCAAATCTTCCAAATTCAACAATCCTTCAGGAAGCTCGACTGTGATGAGCTTCTTTTCCTGATTGATTTCCACTATAAATTCTTCCTGTGCAGGGACGAGGAGTTCTTCTCCGTCCTCCTGTTCGACCACAAAAAGGGTGTTCACCGTAGCGGTATCCACTTCGACCACTTCGCCCAGCTCGCCGTGACGAACGTCTTCCATGCGGAAACCGACGAAGAAGTTCCACGACAGTTCGCCGTCTTCCGCCTCTTCCGCGTGCTTCACCGGGAAGTAGACTTCGACATTGGTGAACATACGCGCGCGTTCCGCCGTATCTATGCCTTCAAGCTTCACCAGTGCGGTGGAGTCCGAACGAAAACGGTATTCTTCGATGAAAAACGGTACGAAAATACCGTCGAGCAGGCAGATCAGATAATCGCAGTCCACACAGTCGAAGATGTCGTCCGTGAAGGTAAACTGCAACTCGCCGTGAATGCCGTGCGGCTTGTTGAATAGTCCGATTTTATATACTTCTTCTTTCTTTATCATATTCGAGTGATTCTGGCGCCGATGGCGTTAAGTCGTCCTTCGATGTTCTGGTAGCCACGGTCTATCTGTTCGATATTGCTGATCGTGCTGGTTCCTTCGGCGCTCATGGCGGCGATGAGAAGGGCGATCCCCGCACGGATATCGGGCGAAGTCAGTCGGGCGCCGCGCAGCTTGAAGCCGTGGTTATGTCCGATTACTACGGCACGGTGAGGGTCGCAAAGGATGATCTGAGCCCCCATGTCGATGAGCTTGTCTACAAAGAACAGGCGGCTTTCGAACATCTTCTGATGGATCAGTACGCTTCCTTTGGCTTGGGTGGCCACTACAAGCATCACGCTCAGCAAGTCGGGTGTCAGTCCCGGCCAGGGGGCGTCGGCAATGGTCATGATGGAGCCGTCGATGAATGATTCTATTTCGTATGTTTCCTGTGCGGGGACGTAGATATCGTCTCCCCTCTGCTCCAGTTTGATGCCCAACCGGCGGAAACTTTCGGGGATGATGCCGAGGTTCTCGTAGGAAACGTTTTTAATGGTTATTTCGCTTTTGGTCATGGCAGCCATGCCGATGAAGCTCCCGACTTCAATCATGTCGGGCAATACGGTATGCTGTGTGCCGTGCAATTCTTCCACGCCCTCGATGGTGAGCAGATTGGAAGCGATGCCGCTGATCTTTGCTCCCATCCGGTTGAGCATACGGCAGAGCTGCTGCAAGTAGGGTTCGCAGGCGGCATTGTAAATGGTGGTAGTGCCTTTTGCCAGTACGGCAGCCATCAGAATGTTGGCTGTACCGGTCACGGACGCTTCATCAAGCAGCATATAGCTGCCTTGAAGCCTGTCGGCCGTTATCTCATAGATGCCCCGCGACTCATCATAACGGAAGTCAGCTCCCAAATTCTGAATCCCCACAAAGTGGGTGTCCAGACGACGGCGACCGATCTTATCTCCGCCCGGCTTCGAGATCAACGCCTTCCCGAAACGTGCCACCATCGGACCGATCAGCATCACCGACCCCCGAAGGCTTGAACACTTCTTCAAGAACTCATCACTCTCCAAATAAGCCAGATCGACGTTCTCCGCCTTAAAACTGTAGGTATCAACGCCTTCCTTTGCAACCGTTACTCCCATCTCCCGCATAAGCTGAATCAGATTGTTGACATCCAGAATGTCAGGTATATTGTTCACCGTCACTTCCTCAGCAGTCAGCAACGTGGCACAGATAATCTGCAAAACTTCGTTTTTGGCCCCTTGCGGATGAATTTCCCCGCTAAGCCGATGTCCTCCTTCAATTACAAATGAAGCCATTTATTTTAAGTAATAGGTAATAAATAACAAGTAATAGGTAACAAGTAATAGGTAATAGGTAATAATAAGTAAGATTCTCAATACACGACACGCAACACGCCGAACGCAGCTATGCTATTACTTATTACCTATTACTTATTACCTTTTAATATCTTCTCCGCGGATTATTATTCCGATTATTATTGTAGTTCACCTTTGGGCGGTAGTTCTGGTTCAGGCGTTCTGCCATCAGTCGGATGATGTCGTCTGTCAGTTGTAGTTTGCCGCCGGAAAGTTCGTAGAGGTCTTCCGCAATTTTGCGATCGTCTACGGTATCTTTGTTCCATGCCATGTAGTCTTTCTTCATGTGGTTGCAGATCATGGCTGTCAGATTTCTCTTGTCGTTTCCTTCGGGAAGTTCGCAGGCTTTCTTGATCAGCACTTCCAGCGTGTGTCCGTAGTGGCGGTAGCGCATGCGGGTAGTAGAATATGGGATCGGTTCCGGCTTGGTCACCAGGTTGTCTTCGCGGATGATTTCGTAGGGATAGTCAATATCCAGCTCAAAACCGGACATGATGGCCAGGTGATCCCAAAGTTTATGCTTGAAATCGGGCACATCACGCAAATGGGGGAACATATTTCCCATAATGTTGATAATTGTGTTAGCACAACGCTGACGCTCGGCACGGTCCTGAATGGTCAACGCATAATCTACCATGTTCTGTATGCTGCGGCCGTACTCGGGAAGCGGCATTCTTTTCTGCTGGGTATTGTATTGCATCTTTTAAATTAAAAGTTTTGAAATTAAAAATTAAAAGTCGGAGGACGACGGTCACTCACTAATCACTGTTTCCCGCCAAAGGCGGTTCACTTACTGAGGCACTTTTTTCTACTGAAGTGCGTTATTTAAGAAGCGACTTCTTCGGCAACGAGGCTACAAATTCTTTCAGATAGAAAGGTTCGAAGTAGGCCACATCTTTATAGTCTTCTCTGGCAACTGCTTTTTCTGCCAGCGGATACATCATCTTCGCCAACGGATGGATGTCATCGATAAAATGCGCATTCGGATGCGTAATCTTCTCACGACACTTGGCGGCTCCATTTCCGTAGAAATAAACGGGCGCTTCGTTCAGAAACTCCAGATAGGAATTCTCATCGACAATATCGGCGGCGATAGCACGCTTCACGTTCAAGGCACGGTCGTAAACGGCAGCGTACACTTCCATACGGCGGGCATCGAGCATCGGGCAGAGCAACGCATCTTCCGGCAAATCGTGATACAGCAACACGGGCACACTCAGCACTTCGAGCGTAGGAAGACCGATCAAGGGTACATTCCGTCCGTAACAAATGCCTTTTGCCATCGAAACTCCAATCCGCAATCCTGTGTATGATCCCGGACCGCAACTCACTGCAACTGCATCTAAAGGTATGGCATGACTATCAATGAACGACAACGCTTCATCAACAAATACTCCCAAAGACACGGCGTGTGAAGGGCCCTTCAAGTCTTCTTTCACAAAAATCGTCTGTCCGTCTTGACTTGCCGCTACCGAGCAAACAGTGGTAGAGGTTTCAATATTCAGTATACACGACATAAAAATCAGCTTATTAAATTGTCGCAAATTTACATGATTATTTCCAATTCTTAAAATATTCGTGTACTTTTGCACAAAACTTTAAGTATATGATACAGTCGATGACAGGATACGGCAAAGCTACGGCCGAACTTCCAGATAAAAAGATAAACGTAGAAATCAAGTCGCTCAACAGCAAAGCAATGGATCTTTCCACTCGCATCGCTCCGGCTTATCGTGAAAAAGAGATCGAAATCCGCAACGAAATCTCCAAAGTGCTGGAGCGTGGAAAGGTGGACTTCAGCCTCTGGATAGAGAAAAAAGAGGGTACGGACAGCGCAACGGTCAACAAGGAGTTGATGAAAAATTATTTTTATCAACTCGACGAAATCTGCATCGAACAAGGAATACCCAAACCTGCTCCCAATGAATGGCTACAACTATTGCTCCGTATGCCGGACGTCATGTCCAAGACTGAAATCCAAGAGTTGACGAAAGAAGAATGGGAAATGGTACGTGCCACCGTTCTCGAAGCAATCGGTCATCTGGTGGACTTCCGCAAACAGGAAGGCGCCGCACTGGAAAAGAAGTTCCGCGAAAAGATAGCTAACATCGCACTGCTGCTCGAAAAGATAACTCCTTACGAAAAAGAACGGGTGGAGAAAGTCAAGGAACGTATCACCGATGCGCTCGAAAAGACACTCAACACGGACTATGACAAGAATCGGCTGGAACAAGAATTGATCTACTACATCGAAAAGCTGGATGTCAACGAGGAAAAACAACGTCTCACCAACCACTTGAAATATTTCATCAGCACGCTGGAAAGCGGCAACGGACAAGGCAAAAAACTCGGTTTCATCGCTCAGGAAATGGGACGGGAAATCAATACGCTCGGCAGCAAGTCCAATCATGCCGAAATGCAGAAAATCGTTGTGCAAATGAAAGATGAGCTGGAACAGATCAAGGAACAGGTGCTGAACGTAATGTAATTATTTAATGGAAAATTGAAAGTTGAAAATGTCGACAAGTGTAGGGTTTTCAACTTTCAATTCTCAATTTTCAATTAAACAAATGACTGGCAAGTTAATTATTTTTTCTGCCCCGTCCGGTTCGGGCAAATCGACTATTATCAACTATCTGCTGACGCAGAACTTAAATCTCGCGTTCTCCATTTCTGCAACCAGCCGCCCACCGCGCGGGACGGAGAAACACGGGGTTGAATATTTCTTCCTTACTCCCGAAGAGTTCCGTTGCCGCATTGAGAACAACGAGTTTTTGGAATACGAAGAAGTGTACAAGGATCGGTATTACGGAACGCTGAAAGAACAAGTGGAAAAGCAGTTGGAGAAGGGGCAGAACGTGGTATTCGACTTAGATGTAGTGGGCGGATGTAATATCAAAAAGTATTACGGTGAGCGTGCGTTGTCCATCTTTGTACAGCCGCCCTCCATCGAAGAACTCCGTTGCCGACTGACGGGTCGGGGTACGGATGATCCCGAAGTTATCGAGTGCCGCATCGCAAAGGCGGAATACGAAATGACTTTTGCTCCCCAGTTTGATCGTGTCATCGTCAATGATGATCTGGAGGCGGCAAAGGCTGAGACGCTGAAAGTTATCAAAGAATTTCTGAATAAGGAATGAAAGAATCTCTGAAAAAACGAATAGAGAGCATAGAAAAGAAGGAGGGTTCGACCGAAAAATTCATGTATCTGTGCGGCATTATCGGCATTGTAGATATAGTGTTCGGCATCCTTTCACTTTATCTGCATTTTTGGATTGCCGCCGGCATCTTTTTCTTAATTGCTGTGAGGCAGGCTATCGTTTTTCCCAAATGGAGAAAAAAGCTAAGAATGGAAAGGGAAGCCAAGAAGATGACAGAAAGTCAAGGCTGAAAAAGAAAGTCTAAAAGAGAACCCAAAAGAGCAAAAAAAGAACAAAGAATAGAAAGATAAGAAGGCGTCAAGAAGAAAAAAGTAAAAACGAGAAGATGAGAATGGCAGAGAGCAATAAACTAAAAACCGGAATCTTCAGCGGGTCATTCAATCCGGTACACATCGGACATCTGGCCTTGGCCAACTATCTTTGCGAGTATGAAGGACTGGACGAAATTTGGTTTATGGTCAGCCCGCAAAACCCGCTGAAAGCGGGGACGGAGCTATGGCCGGACAACCTGCGTCTCCGGTTAGTAGAACTTGCCACAGAAGAATATCCCCGCTTCCGCTCTTCAGACTTCGAGTTTCATCTGCCCCGCCCTTCATACAGCGTACATACGTTAGAAAAGCTACATGAAACTTATCCGGAACGGGACTTCTACTTAATTATCGGCTCGGATAACTGGGCCCGCTTCGACCGCTGGTATCAATCGGAGCGCATCATCAAAGAAAACCATATTCTTATCTATCCCCGCCCCGGATTCCCGGTAAATGAAAACGGACTGCCCGAAACAGTCCGTCTGGTCCATTCACCTACCTTTGAAATAAGTTCTACGTTTATCCGTCAGGCACTTGATGAGAAGAAAGATGTAAGATACTTCTTGCATCCAAAGGTTTGGGAGTATATTAGAGAATATATCCGACAGAGTATAACGGATAATTAATCATCCACTCTTGCTTCCGATAATCTGACATAGAAAATCGTACTCCGTGTAATCCCGCATTTTTCTCTACGAAGAAACGCAAACTCTTCGATTGCAGATTTTCCTCAGCTTTTACTTCAACAGGGATGACGCTAACATCTTTTTGTAAAAGGAAATCCAGTTCTCCTCTGGATGTATCCGAAGACCAGTAGTAAATACTCAGTCCTTTCACTGACTTCAATTGTTGTAATACATACTGCTCTGTAATAGCTCCTTTATAATCACTAAACAACACATTCCCCTCCAATAACGCTTGCGGTGGAAGCCCGCTCATAGCTCCCATTAATCCGGTATCTAACAAAAATAATTTAAATGCCGAAAAGTCCTCATAAGCCGACAATGGGATTCCGGCTTTTTTCACTCGGCTAACCTTGTAAATAAGTCCTGCATCAATCAGCCACTCAATAGCCAACTCAAAATCTTTCGCTCTGGCTCCTTCCTTCACGACACCATAAATAAACTTCTTATTTTCCTTAGCCAATTGAGCCGGAACAGAACGCCAAATCATACGAATCCGAGGCACTTCGGCAATAGGAGCATGTTTGGAGAAATCACGATCATAAGAATCCAGAATTGTCTGCTGTAGCTGTCGCACTTCGGCATAGTCTTTATGATTAATAAAGGCATTCACAACTTCAGGCATTCCTCCGACATAATAATACTGTTTGAGCAAATCTATCAATTTAGAACGAAAAGCAGCGATCAGCCCCCAGTCTTTTTTTGCAAGTAAACGGGCAAAAGCCTCTTGCCCGACAGCCTCCAAAAACTCCGAAAAAGAAAGAGGATATAAATCCATAAAATCGACCTTCCCGACGGGAAAAGAATCATTGCTATGCATGGCAATGCCAAGGAGGGAACCTGCTGCAACCACATGATACTGAGGAGCTTTTTCTTGAAAATACTTCAATGCCGTCAATCCGCGAGGCGCTTCCTGAATTTCATCAAAAATAATTAATGTCTCAGTATCTACTACGATGCCGGTCACTAATTGAATAGCCATCAGAATGCGCTCGACATCAAAGTCTTTCTGAAAAACATCTTTCATCACTTCGTTATCCTCAAAATTGATGTAAGCAAACTGTCTGTAAGCTGATGATGCAAATTCTTTCATCAACCATGTCTTCCCCACCTGCCGGGCACCACGAACAATCAAAGGTTTCCGTGTTGTCTTCTCCTTCCAGTCATATAACTGTTGCATTGCATCTCTCCTCATATTTATTCTTTTATAATCAACGATTTATGAACTGCAAATATAAGCAACTGAATAGAAAAGAACAAAAAGTCATGCATAAAAATGTGCTAATAACACAAAAAGTCGTACCTAAAAGTGTGGAGTTCATCAGAAAGTCGTACCTAAAAGTGTATCTACTCTTTGAGACGATGAAGCGTAATCATTATGATTTCTGCCGGAGCACCGATTCGTACAGGCATCTGAGAAGTACCGATCCCATTAGTAACAATCAATGGCATTTTAGTTGAATTGTACGCCAGTCCGGTCAGAAAGCGGGTGCCGTAGTGGGAGTTCTGTATCGGGGCGTAACCAAATACACGTACCTGTCCACCATGAGTATGTCCCGCCAAAGCGATGTCCGTGTTGGCCACCGAAACATCCTCCACGTAGTCGGGAGTATGCACCAACAAGATAACGAAGTCGTTGGGAGAAAGCGCCAGTGTGGGCGACACCCCATTTTGTTTCAAGTCGAAAGGATTGCGTACTCCGGCAAGGATAATCTGCTGACCGTCTTTGCGTAATGTATCGACTTCGTGTTCCAGCGGACGCATCCCGTAATGCTTCATCGTGCGGATTATTTCGTCATGGCAGCGTTCATAGTCATTATTTCCCATTACTCCGAAAGTTCCCATCGGTGTTTTCACACGGGCCAATGCGGCAAATAACGGTTCTACGTATTCACAGCCTTCCTGATAGTCTCCTCCCATCAGCAAGACGTCCGGTTTCTGAGCGATCAAAAGATCGACGAGGTTGTTCAAGCCTTTCTCTTTCAGCAGACTCTTGTAATGCAAGTCGGAAATGAAGGCGATGCGGAAGCCTTCGAAGGCTTCGGGGACATCACGGTGGGTGAAGTCATATTCCACGACACGGTCTATGCCGCTATAAGTGGCAGGGACGTTCACGGTAGAAGACGTGATCTTCGTTCCGCGAAGTACCAAATTACGTTCTTCCTGCTCGGTCGCAGCTTCTTTCTTCGCTGTTTTCTTCTGCTTTTTCGTCGAAACTTTCAAGTCGGCAAGCTGAGAGTGATCCGGAGCAAACAGGCCGTCGATAGCGGCGGAACTGTCCGGACGGACGGAATCGACATTGAGCACAGGACGAGGCAGGATCGATACAACATTCTTCTTTGACTTACAAGATACGAACAGGAATAATACGAATATTATGAACAGGTAATTTATTTTTTTCATCTTCTTTGGTTTATTTTCTTCTACATATAACACATTCCCCCCACTATTTGAGGCGCAAAGATAGGAAAAATCATGTATCTTTGTCCGTCAAAACTTATCATTATATATTAAAGCATGGAAGAAGTAAAGCGTAACTCGCTGCGTGCGTGGATATTAGCAGCACGTCCCAAAACTCTGACAGGAGCCATTACGCCGGTCATGATCGGTAGCGCACTTGCTTATATGGATGGACATTTTCAATGGTTGCCGGCCCTTATCTGCTGCCTGTTCGCCGGTCTGATGCAAATTGCCGCCAATTTTATCAACGACCTCTTCGACTACCTCAAAGGAACCGACCGCGAAGACCGGCTGGGACCGGAACGAGCCTGCGCACAAGGCTGGATTTCACCGAGAGCCATGCGAAACGGAATCATCGTCACCGTCCTGTTCGCCTGTCTGATCGGATCTGCGCTGCTGTTTTATGCCGGATGGGAGCTGATCATAGTAGGACTTCTCTGCGTACTCTTCGCTTTCCTCTATACCACAGGCCCTTATCCATTATCCTACAACGGCTGGGGCGATGTTCTGGTCATCGTATTTTTCGGATTCGTCCCCGTGGGTGGAACGTACTACGTACAAGCGCTGACATGGACTTCGGACACAACGGTAGCTTCTCTGATCTGCGGACTGCTGATTGATACCTTGCTGGTAGTCAACAATTACCGAGACCGTGAAGCGGATGCACGGAGCGGAAAGCGGACGGTCATCGTTCGTTTTGGCGAGAAGTTCGGACGCTATCTTTATTTGATGCTGGGGGTGGCAGCAAGCCTTCTGTGTTTCTGGTTCTTCTTCGAAGGACACTTGTTTGCCGCACTTCTTCCGTTACTCTACCTGATTCCTCATGTCCTCACATGGAGACGGATGGTGCAGATTCACAGTGGTAAAAAATTAAACAGCATACTAGGTGAGACTTCACGTAATATGCTGTTAATGGGTATTTTGCTATCAATAGGATTCTTGATCCGACATTGATTTATTTTCCGTACATCTTTTCGTAATAGCCTTGATAGTCTCCGCTGGTCACCTCTTCCACCCAGTCTTGATTTTCAAGATACCATACGATCGTCTTCACGATGCCATCTTCAAATTTCGTTTCGGGATACCAGCCCAAGGCGTTCGTGATCTTCGTGGGATCAATGGCATAACGCTGGTCGTGCCCCAGACGGTCTTTGACAAAAGTGATCAGATCGTTGTTGATCCAGTCAACGGAGATTTCTCCGTCTTCACCTTTCACTTTCTTTTTGAGGACCTGACGATATTCCGGTTTCTCGGTCATTAGTTTACGGATAGTGGCAATGGTCAGCTTCACAATTTCAAGATTGGTTTCTTCGTTGTGACCACCTACGTTGTACACTTCGCCCTCTTTGCCTTCGCGCACTACCAAGTCGATCGCTTTGCAGTGGTCTTCTACGTAAAGCCAGTCGCGCACGTTGCTTCCGTCACCGTAGACCGGCAGATGTTTGCCTTCGAGTATATTCTTGATAATCAATGGAATCAGTTTTTCGGGAAAATGATAGGGGCCGTAGTTGTTGGAACAGCGGGTGATCGTTACCGGCATTTTATAAGTGTCGTGATAAGCCATGACTACCATGTCGGCACTGGTTTTCGAAGCGCTGTACGGGCTGTGCGGACAAAGCGGGGTTTCTTCCGTGAAGTAGCCTTCCGCACCGAGTGAGCCGTACACCTCGTCGGTAGATACCTGATGGTAGCGCACTCCTTTTCTCCAGGTAGGATATCCCTGTTCGTCCTTGCCCATCACCCAGGCACGGCGGGCACAATCCAGCAGATTCTGCGTACCGAGGATGTTGGTGATCAGAAACAGTTGCGGGTTTTCGATACTGCGGTCTACATGGCTTTCGGCGGCGAAGTTCACGACATAGTCGAAACGGTATTCGGCAAAAAGGCTGTCCACCACTTCGCGGCTGCAAATGTCTCCTTTGATAAAAAAACAACGTTCGTTGTCGATATCTTTGGCAATAGTTCCCAGATTACCCGCATACGTCAGGGCGTCAAGAACCACCACTTTTATATCGCTGTGCTTGGCCAAGATATACTTAATATAATTGGCGCCAATAAATCCTGCGGCACCGGTCACCAGATAAGTTTTCATATATGATTATTTATGTTTATTTCAAGGGTTGTTTAGACAGTTCTATCAGGTATTTACCGTATTCGGTCTTTTCGAGTTTCTGTCCGAGCAGCAGCAATTGTCCGGACGAAATCCATCCTTGCCGCCAGGCTATCTCTTCGATACAGCTGACGTAGAAGCCTTGCCGGTTCTGAATGGTAGCCACGAAGTTGGAGGCTTCGAGCAGGCTGTCGCAGTTTCCGGTATCCAGCCATGCGAATCCGCGTCCAAACAGTTCCACGTTCAGTGTTCCTTCTTCGAGGTACAGGCGGTTCAGGTCCGTTATCTCATATTCTCCACGTGCCGAAGGGCGGAGAGAAGCCGCTTTTTCCGTCACGGTAGGGTCGTAGAAATAAAGTCCGGGAACGGCATAATTACTTTTCGGCACCAGTGGCTTTTCTTCCAGAGAAATCACTTTGCCTTGTTCGTCGAACTCCACTACACCGTAAGCCCGAGGATCTTTCACATAATAGCCGAAGATGCAGGCTCCCTTCTCCACACCGGCAGCACGCCGGAGCATAGCGGAAAACCCTTGTCCATAAAACATATTGTCCCCAAGTATCAGACAACCTGCCTCACCATTCAAGAAATCAGCTCCCAACACAAAGGCTTGTGCCAGTCCGTTAGGCTGCTCCTGTATTTTGTAAGAGAAAGACATCCCGAGCTCCTCACCTGAGCCCAACAAGTCCCGAAACATCGGCAAATCACGCGGAGTAGAGATGACCAAGACCTCTCGTATCCCTGCCAGCATAAGCGTAGACAGCGGATAATAGATCATCGGCTTGTCGTATACAGGCATGATTTGTTTGGAAATCGCTTTGGAAAGCGGATAAAGACGAGTGGCGCTTCCACCGGCCAGAATAATTCCTTTCATTGTCGTCTGAGTTATTCATTTTACTGTGTGCAAAGGTCGGAAAGAAATCTGACGTGACAAAATGAATTGTAAGAAATCTATCCTGCCAGTTCAATAACTTCGAGGTCTTTGAACGTTCCGTTGTCGATGACAAAGCGCACCATTGTCCGCACTTTATGGAATCCGGACATCCCTGCGGTTCCGGGATTGATGTGCAGCATGTCCAACGTTTTGTCGTATTTCACCTTTAATATATGGGAGTGTCCGCTGATGAAAAGTTTCGGCGGGCGTGCCATCAAACTGCCGATAACCGAAGGGTCGTACTTGCCCGGATACCCGCCGATATGCTTGATCAGCACTTCCGCTCCGTCCACCGTGAAGCGGTTCACCTGCGGGAACATCTTCCGTATTTCCTGCCCGTCTATGTTGCCGTAAACCGCCCGCAGGGGCCGGAAAGCCGCCAACTTCTCGGCTACTTCTACCGAACCGATATCTCCGGCATGCCAGATTTCGTCGCACGATTCAAAATATTCGAGATATTTTTCGTCCCAATAAGCGTGGGTATCGGACAATAATCCAATTCTTGTCATAATTTTCTTTGTTTAGTCCTGCAAAGATACTATATTTGGGAAAATCTTAAAGCACATGGAAAGCAAATATAATTATTTCAAACGTGATATCAGCTGGCTCTCATTCAACTATCGGGTGTTGCTCGAAGCGCTGGATGAGCACCTGCCGCTATACGAGCGCATCAATTTCATCTCCATCTACTCCTCCAATCTGGAAGAGTTTTACAAAATCCGGGTGGCGGACCACAAGGCCGTGGCATCCGGCGCAACGGAGAGCGATGAAGAAACCGTACAATCCGCCCGCGAACTCGTGGAAGAAATCAACCACGAAGTAAACCGCCAGCTGGACGACCGTGTACGCATTTACGAAGAAAAGATACTGCCCGCCCTGCGCAAAAACCACATCATCTTCTACCAGGACAGACACGTGGAACCGTTTCACCAGCAGTTTATCAAGGACTTTTTCCGGGAAGAAATCTTCCCCTACCTGCAACCCGTGCCCGTATCGAAAGACAAAATCGTCTCTTTTCTGCGAGACAACCGGCTCTACCTTGCCATCCGACTCTATCCGAAGGAAAACAGGAACCCCGCCAACCGGCAGCCTTTCTATTTCGTCATGAAGCAGCCGTACGCCAAAGTGCCCCGTTTCATCGAACTTCCGCCCCGTGGAGACAACTATTACATCATGTTCACCGAGGACATCATCAAAGCGAACCTCAACCTTATTTTCCCCGGCTACGACGTCGATTCGAGCTACTGCATCAAAATATCCCGTGACGCCGACATTCTGATAGATGACACCGCCAGCAGCGCCGACCTCGTAGCCCAACTGAAAAAGAAGGTAAAAAAACGCAAGATAGGCGACGTCTGCCGCTTTGTCTACGACCGTGCCATGCCGCAAGACTTCCTCGACTTTCTGGTCGACGCCTTCCGCATCCACCGTGACGAACTCGTCCCCGGCGACAAGCACCTGAACCTCGAAGACCTGCGCCACCTGCCCAACCCGAACAAGTCTCTCCGCCGCATCGAAAAGCCGCAACCGATGAAGCTGAACATCCTCGACGAAAAAGAATCGATCTTCAACTACGTCGCCCAAAAGGATCTGCTGCTGTATTACCCGTACCACTCCTTCGAGCATTTCACCCACTTCCTCTACGAAGCAGTACACAATCCGGAGACGCGCGAAATCATGGTCACCCAATACCGTGTAGCCGAAAACTCGGCCGTCATCAACACCTTGATAGCCGCCGCGCAGAACGGCAAGAAAGTCACCGTATTTGTCGAGCTCAAAGCCCGTTTCGACGAAGAGAACAACCTCGCCACCGCCGAAATGATGCAAGCCGCCGGCATCAAAATCATTTACAGCATCCCCGGACTAAAAGTACACGCCAAAGTGGCCCTCGTCCGTCGCCGCGGACTGAATGGAGAGAAAATCCCCAGCTACGCCTACATCAGCACGGGCAACTTCAACGAGAAGACCGCCACCCTGTACGCCGACTGCGGACTTTTTACCTGTCGCAAGGAAATAGTGAACGACCTTTACAACCTCTTCCGCACCCTGCAAGGCAAGGAAGATCCGAAATTCACCACTCTCCTCGTCGCCCGCTTCAACCTCATACCGGAACTGAACCGCCTCATCGACCGTGAAATATTCCTTGCCGACCAAGGCAAAGGCGGACGTATCATCCTCAAAATGAACGCCCTCCAAGACCCTGCAATGATCGACCGACTCTACGAGGCCTCCGAACACGGCGTGCAGATCGACCTCATCGTCCGCGGCATCTGCTGCCTCATACCAGAGCAGTCATACAGCCGTAACATCCGTGTCACCCGCATTGTCGACAGTTTTCTGGAGCACGCCCGCATCTGGTATTTCGGCAACGAAGGCCACCCCAAAGTATACATGGGCTCGCCCGACTGGATGCGCCGCAACCTCTACCGCCGTATCGAAGCCGTCACCCCCATCCTCGACCCTGACCTGCGCGCCAGTCTGATCGAAATGCTCCATATCCAGCTCGCTGACAACCAAAAAGCCTGTTGGGTAGACGACAAACTGCAAAACGTATTCAAAAAAAGAGCGTCCGGCACCCCTGCTGTCCGTGCCCAATACGATTTTTATGAATGGCTCAAAAAAGACATTGTAACAGAAATGTAACACGTATGACATTTTTCCGCAACGTTAAACTCCGTTCTTTGCCTCCATAAATAAACATACACAACTTTCTTTATGGAGACAATTTACTTATGCATTATCATTTTCCTGTTCGTGCTGGCCGTGTTCGATCTCATCGTCGGAGTCAGTAATGATGCAGTCAACTTTCTGAATTCGGCGGTAGGCGCCAAGGCCGCTTCGTTCAAAACCATTCTTTTCATAGCCGGGATCGGTATTTTCATTGGCGCATCCCTGTCCAATGGCATGATGGACATAGCCCGTCACGGCATCTATCAGCCCGAGCACTTCTACTTTGCCGAAATCATGTGCATACTGCTCGCCGTCATGCTGACCGACGTAGTCCTTCTGGACGTCTTCAACTCCATGGGCATGCCCACCTCCACGACCGTTTCGCTGGTCTTCGAGCTGCTCGGAGGAACTTTTGCCCTCTCCCTGATCAAAGTAAACAATGACGCCACCCTTGCTTTGGGCGATCTGATCAACACCGACAAAGCACTTTCCGTGATCATGGCCATTTTCGTGTCCGTGGCCATCGCCTTCTTCTTCGGTATGTTAGTACAGTGGCTCGCCCGCATCGTCTTCACGTTCAATTACACGAAAAACATCAAATACAGCATCGGCCTTTTCGGTGGAATCGCCGCCACCTCCATCATCTACTTCATGCTGATCAAAGGGCTGAAAGACAGCTCCTTCATGACCCCCGAAAACAAACAGTGGATACAGGACAACACGCTGCTGCTCATCGCCAGCTTCTTCGTCTTCTTCACGGCACTGATGCAAGTGCTGCACTGGCTCAAAGTCAACGTTTTCAAAGTAGTGGTGCTGATGGGCACCTTTGCTCTCGCCCTCGCCTTCGCCGGCAACGACCTCGTCAACTTCATCGGAGTCCCCCTCGCAGGCTACTCCTCCTTCATAGACTACACCACCAACGGAGCCGGAGCAAGTCCGGACAGCTTCCTGATGACCTCGCTGCTGGGCCCCGCCAAGACACCGTGGTACTTCCTTATCGGTGCCGGCGCCATCATGGTCTACGCCCTCTGCACCTCCAAAAAGGCGCACGCCGTCATCAAAACCTCGGTAGACCTCTCCCGTCAGGATGAAGGAGAAGAGAACTTCGGAAGTACCCCGATGGCACGCACACTGGTACGTTTCAGCATGACACTTGCCAACGGCACCTCCCGCATCATGCCCGAAAGCACGAAGCAGTGGATCAACTCCCGTTTCCGCAAAAACGAAGCCATCATAGCCGACGGAGCCGCTTTCGACCTCGTCCGCGCCTCTGTCAACCTCGTCCTCGCCGGTCTGCTCATCGCCTTGGGAACGTCGCTGAAACTGCCGCTCTCTACCACCTACGTCACCTTCATGGTAGCAATGGGTACGTCGCTCGCCGACCGTGCATGGGGACGTGACTCCGCCGTCTACCGCATCACAGGCGTTCTGAGCGTCATCGGTGGCTGGTTCATCACTGCCGGAGCCGCCTTCACCATCTGCTTCTTCGTAGCCCTCGTGCTGCACTACGGCGGCAACATCTCCATCATCGCACTGATCGGAATAGCGATTTTCATCCTCATCCGCAGCCAGGTGATGTACAAGAAACGCAAGGCGAAAGAGAAAGGCAACGAAACGCTGAAACAACTCATGCAGACCGCCGACAGCGAAGAAGCGCTGCAACTGATGCGTAAACATACCCGCGAAGAACTCGCCAAAGTGCTGGAGTACGCCGAAACGAATTTCGAACTGACCGTCACCTCCTTTATACACGAAAACCTGCGCGGACTGCGTCGTGCCATGGGTTCCACGAAATTCGAAAAGCAGCTCATCAAGCAGATGAAACGCACCGGAACCGTTGCCATGTGCCGCCTCGACAACAACACCGTGCTCGAAAAAGGACTCTACTACTATCAAGGCAACGACTTCGCCAGCGAACTGGTGTACAGCATCTCGCGCCTCTGCGAACCGTGTCTTGAACACATCGACAACAACTTCAACCCGCTCGACGCCATTCAGAAAGGTGAATTCAGCGACGTGGCCGAGGACATCACTTATCTGATTCAGCAATGCCGCAAGAAGTTGGAAAACAACGATTATCAGAATATGGAAGAGGAAATCCGCCGTGCCAACGACCTCAACGGACAGCTATCGCAACTGAAACGCAAAGAGTTGCAGCGCATCCAAAGCCAGTCGGGCAGTATCCGGGTAAGTATGGTTTATCTGACCATGGTGCAGGAAGCTCAAAATGTAGTGACTTACATCATTAACCTGATGAAGGTAAGCCGGAAATTCCAAATGGAAACAGAAATGCCGTAAGGTGGCTCATCCCCCAAAAGCACACAACAAAAGGGTTTATCTTCAAAAAGTCTATCTGATTAAATAAAATGCATTAGAGATAAACCGGAAAAAGCAAGAAGGGCTGCTCCCAAGTAGAATTGGGGCAGCCCTTTTTATGGTTGGGCGGTTGACTGTTATCCAATCTGCCGGGATATTCTTTTATAGATGTCAAAATTCTCCAACTACCGCATTATCGGGCTCAAAAAACATAATGTAGCAAACAGGGGTATAGGTGACCCCATTTTTTGATAATACACTTTTCCATAAATCCTACATCTCAGAGCAGGTATGAATCATTTCGCACAAGAAATGAAATGAATTAAATTCCACTACCTATTACTATACAATTACCTATTACTTTCCCATACAAAAATCCCCTTTATTCAACCCCATATCATAGACAGATACGGTTTTAAATAAAAGGGGATTCTCTAGTTTTTAAGAGAGGAGGTCGGTTTATGAATCTCCCGTCTTTTTAGCTTTCCGACGACGGAAGCGCAAGAGTGCTTCCAAAATATCCAATAACTTTTCTAAAAATAATTTCATAGCTTCCTTCTTTAGAGTTAAAAAACAGAGTGAATGGAGCAATTTAATAAGGGAACCGATCATGCATTAGTGAGTCAGCGATTCAGCCTCATTAAACGGTTGGGTCCGGAGCCTCATCGTCGTCGCCTCCGGGAGTGCTTCCTCCGCCGGGGTTGTCTCCGCCTCCCGAATGATTTTTATCATCGTCGTCCACAAAGCCGCCCGCTACGTCCTTGACGTGGACAAATTCTACTCCGGAAGTCAGTGCACGGGTAGTGACGCCATCGGCAGAACGGGTATATTCGGGAGTAAACTGACAGCGCAGCGAAACGATCTGCGAACTGCTGACTTTACTTTCCAACACGACTCCCTTTCCTCCGGCTTTGGCGATCATCGTAAATGTGCCCAAGCCTTCGAGACGTACTGTGCGGCTGTTGAGCAACTGTTCACGCATCACGGACATCAAGTTTCGAATCACGTTGTGGACATCACCCGGTGTCAGAGAAGCCTTCTCGGCGATCAGCTCCGCCATCTTCTGCGTGTTGACCATTTTCGAGAATTTCACGAGGCGGGGGTAATACAGTTTCTGTCCCGCTTTGTTGGCGATATTCGCCTGGTAAGGTTTGTAAATTAATGGCATAAGGTTGTTTTCCTTTCTTTTTTTAATGGTTGATGTAAGTTTTCTATGTGCAATCGATTACGGTGACAAAAGTAGGCGATGGCAAAAAAGTCCGGATACACGATGTAACGACTTGTAACGGAAGAGCACCAGTCGGCACGGCTTCGCACAAATACTGCCTCCAAGGACTTCTGTACAAAGCAACACCAAACGACTAAAAAAGGCGTACCTTTACATTGGCAACGAAAATGAAAGAAAGAAATATAGAAAAGATAGTAAAAGCAGTATCAAAAGACAATGAAAGCAAAAATCATGAAACCAACTTCCGAAGAAAATGCAACCCTGCCCCGCATACAGGCATACAGCAAAAGCCAACTGGCCACTCTCTACCTGCCCCACATACAGCCCGCCTCCGCACGCCGCACTCTCCGCAGCTGGATCGCCAAGAACACGGCACTACAAAACGAACTCGCCCGCACGGGATATTCCGAGAAAGCCATCCTGCTCACTCCGGCGCAAGTAGGGCTCATCTTCCGTTTCTTGGGGGAGCCTTGATTCGAGCTGACTATCCGCATGGCTTCCCCTCCCTTCGGGAAGGGGCTGACTAAAAAGTCCCATTCTTCGGGAAGCAAGTATATTTCCGTCACGCCACGTCCCTTTCAAACCTTCTCTTCGTTGGCCGTATAAGGCAGCGTGAACCAAAAAGTACTCCCCTGACCCAGCCGTGAGACGGCACCGATCTTTCCTCCCATCTTTTCGACGATTGCCCGGCAAATAGTGAGTCCGAGTCCCGTCCCCTGCACAAAGCTGTTGAGTTTGACAAAATTCCCAAAGATGTCCTCCAGCCGTTCTTCCGGTATCCCGCAACCGGTATCGGTGACATAGAAATGCAGGAAACCGTCTTCGCGCACATCAAACCCGAACTCAATGCTGCCTTCCTCGGTAAATTTCATCGCATTATTCATCAGATTCATCATCACCTGCACCAGACGGTTTCGGTCCGTCCTTACTTCGTATCCGGTCATCTGGCGGTGATAACAGACACAGACAGCAGTTTTTTTATTCCTTAATTTGAACATATCTTCGAGTTCGATAAAAAGCCCGTTCACATCTATCGGAGCATTGTCAAACTCCATCGTTCCCGTTTCGATCTTCGAAAGGTCGAGCACATCGCTGATAAGCTGCAACAGGAGCGTGTTGTTGTTTTCAATGATGTTGATATATTCCTGTTTCTCTTCCGAAATCCCCCTTTCCGCCGACACCAGCAGAGAGGAAAAGCCGACAATGGCGTTGAGAGGAGTACGTATTTCGTGACTTATGTTGGCGAGGAAAGAAGATTTGAGCGTGTTCGCTTCTTCGGCCTTCACTTTTGCCTGTACGAGCGCCTCCTCCATTTCCTTCCTTTGGGTGACGGTCACCGAAGTGCCGATAAGGCTCAGCGGTTTTCCGTTCGCGTCGCGCTCATCCACGGCTGCGCGCACTTCTACCCATTCATTCTGTTGCGGGGAGGGAAGCCACTGTCTGCCTACCCGATATTCCTCGCGCATTTTCTGCGTTTCGCCATTGGCGAGGCGCTCGAAGGCGTCCCGCACGCGTTCGCGGTCTTCATCGCAGATTTTCGCGAAACAGGCGGAGGTGGGCACGATAATCAGGTTGCCGTCATGTGTCATCTCCTCTTCGGTGACGTACAAGTCGTGGCTGACGTTGCACGAGAGGAGGCCGGTCTGCAAATCCCATTTCCAAGGGGTCATGTCGGCAGCGTCGAGGGCAGCGGACAACTTATGGTTGGTGGATTTCAGCATTTGCTGCGTCAGCACCAGTTCGGTATTGTCCACACCAAAGACATCGACGCAGCCTTTCGTTTTGGAATGTATGGAGATGACGGTCAGATGAGTTTTCGTCTTCTCCAGATAATACTGAAAGGTTATTTGCCTGTTGTCATTCAGTTCGCTGTACCTGTCGGGCAGTTCCGGCGAATAATCCGGATTGAGTTCGCTGTATTTCTTTCCCAGTATTTTTTCTTTGGGCAGGATGTATTTCTCGAAAGTGGGATTCACTTCCCGGTAGACATAGTCGATAATCCGGCCACCGGGGTCGAATATGAGCTCGACACGGGCATAGAGGACAGGCATGTTTTCGACCAGACTGCTATAGCTCCTCATGATCTCCAGCCGCCTGCTCCTCTCATGCAGCGTCCTCTGGAGCCATATCACATAGATGACGGCCAGTGCCATCAGAGAGAAAAACAGGGCCAGATAATATTTGTTCCGCTCGAAAAAAGTGGGGGGCTTCATACAAAAAACAGTGTCGTCGGGACACAGGCCGAGCAGCAGTCCGCTCTCTACGTAGTCGGCATAATTGATGACGGACGGGGGCGTCCCCATCGCTGCCGTTTCCACTCTGTGCGGATGCGACGCTCCGTCCAGGCGGCTTTTGATCACCGGGAGCAGATGTTTCTTTATTTCACTGTCTGTCCAAAAATAGCCGCCGATCAACAGGAAAGGCATCACTTCCTCCGCTTCTTTCCTGCATTGCGCGCTGATCCAGCGCCTGTCGGACATGAAGACCTGTTTGCGCATATCCGGGACAACGGTCGCCATCAGTTCCATGTGCTCGGCACATATGTCAACCGGGCTGTTCTGGACGCGAAACTCTTTATAGACAGGGGCCATAAAGTCATCGCTCCACAGACAGTTTTCGGTATAGGAATTGATGATTAATAGTTGACAAGAAGAGGGGCGGCCGGCATAAATGTAAGTCTGAAATGCACTGATCAGAAAGATTGCAAGTGCCGCTGTTTTTCGAGTTATCCGCGCTTCCATAAATAGTGATTGTTTTGATTGTTTGCGGAACCGATCACTGAATATCTTAAAATATTGCTATTAAATCTTTAAATATTACTATACAAAAAGGTAAGTTCTGTAAGAACTTGGTAGAGCGACTTATCTGCCAGTTTATAATATATTACTAAAGAAATAAAAACAAACAGACTTATTAAAAGCCGTCATCTGCATTCTCAGCTCGGAAAACGGATTCGTTTTACCCGAACTGAGAATGCAATAATTAGAATTTGTAAATAATGACGAACGTGCAATACGGTAGAAACCGACAAAGGAAAACAAATAAATATCTAAAAGAGAAAACGTAGGATGTCAACATCGAATATGAAATCTGAGTGAACAATAAAACTTATTTTTCAGAATAAAAGCGTTTCTGCATGGTTTTCTCAATAATATGATTACATTTGTGGTGACATTATAACAAGGGAATAAAATGGAAGTCCATCGCTGATATCGAATCGTTTTTTTACGAATACAGACTACCAAGTTCTTACAGGACTTACCTCATTCCGTCAGTTGTTCTTTCCTTTGTCCCGATCATTGTCGTCGCTCAAAGGTGTTCGTCGTCTTTACCTTCTTTTCCTTTTTCGTTCTTTTCCTCGTCTTTCATGCGCAATAATTTATCTTTACCGAAATTTATTTCTATCACCACTTTCTTGGGCGAGTCGATATGGTAACTCACAATTCCGGCATCTCTAATCAAGAACATAATAATGACAACCAGCATCCCGACCAGATTTTCGGCAAAGACACAATTGACGGACACGCAGTGCGCTAAATTAAAAATCGTCGTCCAATTGGACATTCTCTTTCCCATCCAGGCCGAGTGGAAGCGCTTGATCGACGATGCCGAACAGTCCGAATGCTGCTGAAGATAAGCGTCGTCAAAGCCGTTATCCCGGCTGACTTTCATAATCGAATCGATGACTTTCTGTTTTTCTTCGTCATCACTGTGCTGCAAGCCATTACATTGCTTTTTCTTCCATTGCTTCTCTTCGACTCTTTCCTGAAGGGCATCCCTGTTCTCGTCATACACGGACTTTTCGCCACTCTGATTTGCTTTTTTCTGACTCATGCTTTTCTGATTTGCTTTTTCCTGACTCATGCTTTTCTGATTTACTTTTTTCTGACTTGTACTTTTCTGATTTACAGTCCTTTTTACTTCAATGTGTTGTTCTCTTTCACTACTGTTCTGGCAGTTTTCTTTTTTGTTCATTACTAATTATATTTAAATTAATCCGACAAAATTCGGGATTTACCTTTAACATTTTGGGTCACGCGTGACTCTTTCTACATATTTTTTCATTTTAGTCAAGCGTGAACGGTTTTTATTCTACCCACAGTCTACTTTTGCCCCGAAATCAATAAAAAACAATTGAATCATATGACTGAAATGAAAAAACAACATTCCCTCCCACGGGTACGGCTCATGAGGCGGGCCGCCGTCATCCGTCGCAACAATGACATGAACCGGCGTGATGCGCTCATCATCGCCCACCGAATCGGTGGACTGATAAGGAAGATGCACAGGGAGAACGTGAAATTCTGCTACACCAAGCAGGACGGAACCGTGCGCCACGCTGTCGGCACGCTCACCGGATATCAACACAGTTTTCACCGCCCCTATATGCCACGACCGGAAAATACGTTTGTAGTCTACTACGACCTCGAAGCCAAAGGGTGGCGCACGTTTCATGCCGAAAATTTCCTTTGCGTCGAATGAGTTTCGAAGAGCAGATGAGATTCGGAGAGCAAATGAGTTTCGGGCAGCAGATAAATTTTGAAATGAGTTTCGGACAGCAGATAAGTTTTGGACAGCAAATGAATTTCGGAGAACAAATGACTTCAGAAGAACGAAAAGAATGGGAAACGCTTTGCAGAATGTATCATGTGGACTCTTTGTACGAAGCCATTCAAGGGTGTCGGGAGGAACTGGAGTTTCTCGTTCGCTGTGCCGAACGGCTCGAACCCCGTGCAGAGGAGGAATGAGAAAGGTCAAAGACCGGAGTAAGCGGGCGGAACCGCCTCATGTCAGCGAGGAGGCTACACCGTTTAACAGTCCTTGTTTATGCCGTTTTTACCTTGCAGGCTACGCCGTTTCTACCATGCAGGCTGCGCCGTTTATCCCCGGTGGTTTCGGAAAAGGGATTTCTTTTTAACGAAGTATAATTTTATTAACAATATAAAGAATAAAGTATGGAAAATTGGAGATTTATCGGAGCAAATTCCGATTATATGGTTTCAGACCACGGGCGGATATTGAGTTTCAAAGGCAAATCGAAGTTGATAATCAGCAGCAGCATTACCGCAAAAGGTTATGAGTACGTGGCCATCCGCCAAAAGGGGATATACGTCGGCTACTCTGTACACCGCTTAGTGGCAACAGCTTTTATCCCCAACCCGAAGCGTCTCCCCCAAGTGAACCACCTCGACGGAAACAAGCTCAACAACCACGTCGCCAACCTCGAATGGTGCGATGCCTACGACAATGTCATGCACGCCATCCGGACCGGTCTGCGTCCGTCGTCACCCGCCCTCTCCCCCGTCCCCTGTGCCACAACGGACGAGGCAGGAAATATCCTGCAAGCCTATCCATCCATGAACGCACTGGTAAAAGGGGAACAAATGAACCCTAAACAACGTAATTGGCTGGTGCTGCATTTATTACACCCCGAAAGACTGAAGCAATCGGCCATGAAGAAAAAGCCAAGAGCCGAAAGAAGCGGTTCGGAAGAATGCTTTCTGATAGCACCCGAAATACCTGTGCTGACCGTCAAAGCTGATTCAATCGGGGAGTTCGAAGCAGGCAATCTGCTCGGAACAGGCAAATCGAGCAATTCAATCGGGAAGTCCGAAGCAGGCAATCTGCTCGGAACAGGCAGATCGAGCAATTCAGTCGGAGAGTCCGAAGCAGGCAATGTATGTGTGCAGTCAGTTTCTTCTCCCCTTGTTTCATCGCCTCTTCCTCTTATTTCTCTCTTTGTTCCCGTACACCATTCAGTGACGCAACACTATTACCGCCGCCTGTCTCCCGAAGAATCCGCCATTTTTGGTTTCAACACTTATATATTGCCTAGAGAAAGAGAACAAAGAAAGGAGTTTCTGCAATGAAAGACACCATCATCATCCACTGTTCCGCCACCCGTGCGGGACAGAACATCACCGCTGCCGATATCGACTGCTGGCACCGTGCCCGTGGCTTCTGGTCCATCGGCTATCATTACGTCATCCGCCTCGACGGCACCATCGAACCGGGACGAGACGTCACCCTCGACGGGGCGCATTGTATGGGCTGGAACCAGCGTTCCATCGGCATCTGCTACGTCGGCGGGCTGGACAAGGAAGGCCGCCCCGCCGACACACGGACAGATGCACAACGCACTGCCCTCATCCGACTGGTGAAATCTCTGCAACTGGCCTTCCCCAACGTGAAACAGGTCATCGGACACCGGGACACAAGCCCCGACCTCAACGGAGACGGCATCATCTCACCCAATGAATACATGAAAGCCTGTCCCTGCTTCGATGTGAAAAAGGAGTTCTAGGGAGTAGTTGTACGCAATAGTAACTCTATTCTCCTCCTTCGGGAAGGAGGAGAATAGAGATAGAATCGACTTTCTAGTCACCCTCAGTTGAGATACAGAACTGACTATCAAGTAGCTTATCACCATACTGAAATGAGCTAAATTAAAATTACCGATTCGCCTTATTCATTATTTATCATTCATTATTTATCATTCAATATCACTCTAAATATTCAAAAAGATGGCCCGTATTTCCAAACCCGGATTAGATTATTTCCCGCTCGATGTCAACTTCTTCCAAGACAGGAAGGTACGCCGCATTTCCAACCGTCATCATGCAGCAGGAATTGCCGCACTCACTTCCCTGCTCTGCCTCATCTACAAAGAAAAGGGATTTTATGTCGCATGGAATCAAGATACCTTGTTCGACATTTCGCAGGAAGTGTGTTGCGAGGAGGAGGAGATGCAGGCCATCATCGACGACTGCCTGTCCGTCGGACTGTTCGACACCTATATATATAAGGAGTACGGGATTCTGACTTCGCAAGCCATCCAAGAGCAATACCACAAAATCATTACCGACAGCCGAAGGAAATACAAACTTCCGCTGGAACAGTTTTGGCTCATCAAGGAAGGAGAGGATGGAACGGAAAATAATTCCGCAGAAATAAGAAATAATATAAATTCAAAAGGTACAGAAGTGTATGAAGCGGAAAGCCATATAGTAGGCGCAGAAGTCAACGCAATAAAAACAGGAATCAATATCACAGCTACAGAAGTTACTAAAACAAAGACAGGAATCGGCACGACAGGCACAAATATCCATGCAGCAGGCACAGGAATCAATGTTACAAAAACAGTGACCGACGAAGCAGCTATGAAAATTAATGCTGCAAAAAACCGAGAAATTGCAGCAACAATCCCACAAACAAAACAGGAAACGGATACAGAAATCGAAAGTAAATCGGAAACGGATACTGAGATTAAAAGCAAACCGGAAAGAGAAAGAGAAAGAGAAAGAGACAAAGAAAGGGAAAGACAAAGCAAAACCGAAAATGAATGGGAGAAGGATAGAGAGCAGCCGCCCGTTCCGTCAAACGGCGTTTTTCAGGCTGCGCCTGTTGCTGTCAAAGGTTTGTCTTTAGAAATCTCGTCCGGAAAAAGAGGGGAGGAAAATAAGGAAGAAAGAAGAAATGAAGGAATAGATCAGAAGGGAGAAACTAGATATAACGGAATTCAGTACGAAAGAAACCAGCTAGAAGAAGCCAAGCACAACGGAACCCAATACGAAAGAAACCAGCAGGAAGAAGCCAAGTACAACGGAACCCAATACGAAAGAAGTCAGCAGGAAGAAGCCAAGCACAACGGAACTCAATACGAAAGAAACCAGCAGGAAGAAGCCAAGCACAACGGAACTCAATACGAAAGAAGTCAGCAAGAAGAAGCCCCGAACGAAAGCACTGCTTCCGGAGGATTCTCCGAATCCCTGCTACGCCTCAACATGGACGCCATCGGCATCCGGAACGAACCAACCGTGAAAGCCATCCTCGCCCTCGCCCGACGCAGAAAGCTGGGTGGTCCCTGCGGCACCTTATGGAAAGTCCTCAGCTCCGAATACCGCTCCACCCTGCTCAAAAAGAACGAGCCGGGCGACTACATCCTCTGGGCACTCAACCACTCGGCAGAATTTGAAGACACCTACAACGGCATCCTCAAAAAGCGAGTTAGGGGAAGATGAACATTTTTAAGAGGGAGATGAACATTTTTGAGCACCCACGTCATTTATTTCTCCCGCCAAACGCATCATAAAACAATAATTTATCCTATCTTTGTAGAATAAAGAAAAGCCTCTTCACTATACATGCGAAGAGAAACATCTCTTTACAACATAAAAGAGAAACAACCAAAACAATGAGCAAATTTATCAATCCGTTCACCGACTACGGATTCAAACTAATATTCGGCAGAGAAGTCTCCAAGAATTTACTAATCGAATTTCTGAACGACCTTCTCGAAGGTGAACGAGTGATAACCGACTTAACGTTTTTGAACAACGAACAGCTGCCGGACTACCCGGAAGGACGAGGCATCATCTACGATGTCTACTGCACCACGGACACGGGCGAAAAGATAATTGTCGAAATGCAAAACCGCATGCAGAGCAATTTTAAAGAACGCTCCATCTTCTATCTCTCCCGTGCCATCGTCAACCAGGGCCGGACGGGGCACGACTGGAAATTTGAAATAAAAGCTGTTTACGGAGTCTTTCTGATGAATTTCATCATGGACAAGAACATAAAACTCCGGACAGACGTTATTCTTGCAGACAAGGAGACAGGTGAACTCTTCTCGGAGAAGTTCCGGCAAATATTCATCGCCCTCCCCCTCTTCAAAAAAAGCGAAGAGGAATGTGAAACGAATTTTGAACGTTGGATTTATATATTAAATAATATGGAAACTTTAAAACGCCTGCCATTCAAGGCACGAAAAGCCGTCTTCGAAAAACTCGAAGAGATCGCTGATGTGGCTTCTATGTCTCCAAAGGAGAGAGAGCTATACGACAATAGCGTCAAAGTGTACCGGGATTATTTGGTGACAATGGATGCAGCGGAAAAGGAAGGAATAAAGAAAGGGATGGAAGAAGGGCTAAAGAAAGGACTTGAAGAAGGACTTGAGGAAGGCCTGAAGAAAGGCCTGAAGAAAGGTCGCGAAGAAGCCTTGAACATCTTTCAGACAGCCATCGACATGAAAAAGCAAGGAATTGACAATCAACTCATTGCCGAAAAGACCGGTCTGCCCCTATCGCTCATAGAAAGCCTCAAATAAAGGTAGAACCTAAGCATCCGCCCCCTGAAAACAAGCCAAGTACCTGCCCGAAAAAGATGACTGAGATCGAAAAAGAAAGGGAAAAGGTTGCGATTATAGTAAGTGAGCCGGGAAGCCAAGTTGCGGAAAGAAGCACTTATATTCTGATTTACAATAAGATAGAATAAAAAAGGAGGAAAAAGAGAGGCTTTAAAATATCAATAAGTCTTAGAAGAACTTGGTACATTCGTGATTGTAAACTTACCATCAATATCCGTGATAGTACCAAGAGTAGTGCCATTCACTAATACCGAAGCACCTACAACAGGCAGGCCATCTTCCTCGGCGGTTACCACACCGGTAACTCGGGACGTCTGCGCTGTCACCAGACCTATACCCAAAAAAAGGAAGGTCATAAAGAACATCAATTTTCTTTTCATAAATTCTCTCTTAAATTTAACCTATAAATAGACTTCTAGTCTCTAACAGGCTGCAAAGATAACACTATTTATATCAAAATTAAAAAAGTGTTACGTTTTTAACTATAAAGTATCATATTGAAAGAATTTAATCAGTATATTGATGAAATGAGAAGATTTGAGCACGATTTTAATAATATTCAAATTACATTACACGACATAAAGATAGTGTTAAAATCGTTATTTTCATAAAATAACATCAGCGAATCATTCAAAATGCTATCTTTTTATCATTTTATGCCTTAAATAGCCCCAAAAACACTTAACGCTTCCCGAAAGGACAACTCCCCACCGTACCAAGTTCTTCTAAAACTTTGCGCGTTTCCTATGTAGGAATGGTTCCGCAGACAGTAACGATCAAACAGGGCGTTATCAACGTAGTATTAAAAAGTGACGCCAAAGCCCTAGACGAAGTCGTAGTAACGGCCATGGGTATCTCCCGCGAAAAGAAAGCGCTGGGCTACGCCGTTCAGGACGTGAAGTCCGAACAACTGACCCAAGCTTCCAACTCCAGCCTGGCAGGAGCGTTGCAAGGAAAAGTTTCCGGTCTGGATATCAAACCTTCGAGCGGTATGCCCGGAGCATCTTCACAGATCACGATCCGTGGCGCACGTTCTTTCTCCGGAGATAACACACCGCTTTACGTAATCGACGGGATGGCAGTGACCAGTACTCCTGACGTAGATACGGACATACAGAACAACGGTAGTGTAAGCGGCGTGGACTTTGCCAACCGCGCGGTAGATATCGACCCGAACGACATTGAAAGTATCAACATTCTGAAAGGACAGGCGGCTTCGGCACTTTACGGAATCCGCGCATCCAATGGTGTGATCATCATCACCACCAAAAGCGGTAAGGGACTGGAAAAAGGCAAACCCCAAGTCAGTTTCTCATCCAATGTCAGTTTTGACGTAGTCGGTCGCCTGCCCGAATTCCAAAAGACGTATGCACAGGGGTCCGGCGGAAGATACAGCCCGACTTCAGGATTATCCTGGGGACCTAAGATTTCTGAACTGTCCAACGATCCCAATTATGGCGGCAACACCGACAACGAATTTACTCAAAAGTATGGCATGCAATCCGGCAAATATTACGTGCCGCAGCGTGCTTCAGCAGGTCTTGACCCTTGGGCTACTCCACAGGCTTACGACAATACAAAAGAATTCTTCGAAACAGGTATCACTTGGAGCAACTCGCTGAACGTGGCACAAACGCTGGAAAAAAGTTCATACTCCGTTTCTCTTGGAAATACGCACCAAGACGGTATTATCCCCAAAACTGGCATGGACAGATACAACGTAAAAGTAAGCGCCGAAACGAAACTGACGAATAACTTCACAACCGGTTTTGCAGGAAACTACATCACGACTTCGATTGACAAGGCGGTAACGTCCGGAAACGGACTGCTGAGAACTGTTTACGCTTCGCCCGCAAGCTACGATCTGGCAGGTATCCCCAGCCATGTAGACGGCGACATTTATAAGCAAAACTCTTTCCGTGGAAATTTTGACAATGCCTATTGGGCTATTGACAACAACAAATACACAGAAGACACCAACCGTTTCTTCGGAAATGTATATGCCACTTATCAAACAGATTTCGGAACGGCCAACCATAAACTGAACGCGAAATATATGTTAGGTGTAGACGCTTATACCACTCACTACTCTGACAGCTACGGATACGGAAGTAACACCGGCGGCGGTCGCGGCCAGATAGAAAACTACGGTTGGACAAACGCTACCTACAACTCATTGCTGACCATCAACTACGACTGGCGCATCAATGACGACTGGGGATTGAACGCTGTAGCAGGTAACGAATTTATCCAGAGCAACAGAAAGAAATACTACGAATACGGAACAAACTATAACTTCGCAGGGTGGAATCATATCAACAATGCAACCACTCAGCTTACAGAAGAAGAAAGATGGAAAAACCGTACTGTCGGTTTCTTCGGCAACGTATCGGCTTCGTACAGAAACATGCTTTATCTGACTGTGACCGGACGTCAGGACTATGTGTCCAACATGCCGCGCAACAACCGTTCGTTCTTCTATCCCTCTGTGTCAGCAGGTTTCATCCTGACAGAACTTGATGAACTGAAAAATGATGTAGTCAACTACGCCAAACTGAGAGTTTCTTATGCGGAAGTAGGACAGGCTGGTGATTTCCTTGAGAATTATTACTCGACTCCCACGTACGGAGGAGGATTCTATTCGCTGACTCCCATCATGTACCCCATCAAAGGTACTACTGCCTATACCCCGTACTACACAATATTCGACCCGAATCTGAAACCGCAGAATACACGTTCGTACGAAATCGGTGCCGACGTGAACTTCTTCGACAACCTGATTACGTTGAATTATACTTATTCGCGTCAGAACGTCAAAGACCAGATATTTTCAGTGCCTTTGGCGTCTTCTACCGGTGCCAGCAAACTGTTGACAAACGGTGGTAAGATTCATACCGACACGCACGAAATCACATTGGGATTCAACCCGATCCGCACGAAGAATATCAACTGGGACTTCGGTTTCAACTGGACCAAAATCGACAACTATGTAGACGAACTGGCTCCGGGTGTGGAAAACATTTCACTGGGTGGTTACGTCACTCCACAGGTTCGTGCATCAGCAGGCGAAAAATTCCCTGTAATCTATGGCGTAGGATACAAGAGAGACGCTAACGGCAATCGTCTGGTAGACGAAAACGGTTTGCCTGTCGCCGGTGAGGCACAGGTGATCGGAAAAGTTTCTCCGGATTTCGTAATGGGTTTCAATACGTCATTGCGTCTGTGGAAATGTACCATCAGTGCTGTACTTGACTGGAAACAAGGTGGTCAGATGTACAGCAGAACTACCGGTTTGTCCGACTACTACGGCGTCAGCAAAAGAACAGAAAATCGGGAAGGCACGATCATCTTTGACGGTTACAAACAGGACGGAACCAAAAACGATATCGCCATCACCGGAGCCAATGCGCAACAAGTGTACTACAGCCGCCTGAACGATATTGACGAATCTTCTGTATACGACAACTCGTTCATCAAACTCCGCGAAGTGGCAGTAAGCTACAAAGTACTCCAGAAAAAGTGGATGGAACTTTCGGTGAATGCTTTCGCAAGAAATATCCTCGTCTGGGCACAGATGCCTGACCTTGATCCGGAAGCCAGCCAAGGAAACAACAATATGTCCGGAGCTTTCGAAGACTATTCAATGCCGCAAACAGCTAGCTTTGGTTTCGGCTTTAATATTAAATTTTAATCTGCAAGACAATGAAAAAATATAAATCAATAGGAAAATTGCTGGCAGTTTCTTTCTTTACTGCTGTCATTGCTTCTGCTTGTACGGAAGATGCAATGGACAAAGTCAACAAGAATCCCAATAACCCGCAGGATGCTCCGGCGAAGTTTTTGATAACAGACTTGGGAGTCAGCACTGCATTCAGCACAGTAGGAGGAGATTTTTCACTCTATTCGTCCGTTTACATGGAGCACGAAACAGGTATCGGCAACCAACTCTACCGGGCAGAAGTCCGCAGCGGAGAACCGACCACTGCCACGACCTACAACAATGCGTGGATCAGCGTTTACGCCAATATAAAGAATGCAAAGATTGTAATCAACAAGTGTCAGGAAGACCCATCGGAAAAAGGCAATGTAGTAACTGAAGCAATAGCCAGAATCCTTCTTGCCTACAATGGTGCGGTAGTAGCCGATGTGTTCGGAGACACACCGTTCAGCGAAACCGGAGTTTTAAATCCGGACGGCACACCGAAGTATATGCAACCTAAAATTGATTCACAAGAGTCTATCTACAAAGAAGTAATGCAGAACCTGGATGCTGCTATCACACTTTTGAAGGATGGAACAGCCGAAGACGAAGGATTATCAGGTGCAGTGGGATCAAAAGACCTCATCTACGGATCAGACCAAGATGCACAAGCCGGTCTGTGGCTTAAAACAGCTTATGCACTGAAAGCACGCTATACAATGCGTCTTCTTAACAAAAGCGCCAATCAGACTACCGATCTCCAAAACATTCTGACCTATGTAAGTAAATCATTTACCAATGCAAATGAAGAATGTAAACTGGACATTTATGACGGTGATTCCCAACTAAATCCCCTTTGGGCTTTCAGCTATAGCCGCAACAGCCTTGCAGCCAGCGAAAGTCTCATCGAGAAATTTGCAACAAGAAATGACCCGCGAGCTCCACGCTCATTTATCCAACCTGATCCTAGCGGAAATGTTGTATATGGAGGCGGTGCAAATCAAGCCACAACAATCGATGCCATCAACGTAGCTCCTAACGGTACCCCTCAGGAATTACAGAATAATTATGGCATGTCTATGGCCTCATGGGCTATGACCGCTCCCACACAACTGATCAGTTACCATGAAGTAAAATTCCTCGAAGCAGAAGCCCTGTGTCGTCTGGGTGGCAGAGTAGATGAAGCAAAAGCCGCTTTGAAAGATGCCGTTATCGCTGCATTTGCCAATTTGGAGAATACAGTTGCCGATGCCGCCAGAAACTGGCTGGGCGGGAAAGCCGATTTCTTGGGTGACGCCGTCGCCGAAGCCTATTTTGATAATGAAGTAGCTCCTCTTTTTGCCGCTAACCCATTAAAAGAAACAATGGTACAGAAATATCTCGCATTCTTTGGTGCATCCGGCGAATCTTTAGAAGCTTACAACGACTACCGCCGTATGAAAGGTGCGAACGAAAACTTAGTGGAACTGAAAAACCCGCTGAACTCTAACAAATTCCCGCTGCGTTTCGGTTACGGAGCAGACGATGTATTGGCAAATGTAGCCATCAAAGAAGCCTTTGGTGACGGGCAATACGTATACTCCGAACCCGTTTGGTGGGCAGGTGGAAGCCGATAAAAATCGCTCTTAAAATCTCTCAAAGGAGAGACTTTACATAGAGTCGTTTCTGAACTCTAACAAATTAACGGAAACGAACAGAAATAGGCCGACCGTGAGGTCCGCCTATTTTACTTTTACAGCCGTCAGCTATTTGTTAATATCACAAATACAAAACAGGAAAAACACCCGAATTGTTATACCGTTTTTCTACTCAGCGATACCGTTTTACCGGATAAAGATCATGCTTGCCGGAGCAAAGACCGGTTTAACAAACAAAAAAGATCAGTCTACCGGACAAAAAAAGAGATCAGTCTACCAGACCAATTCGGGGAAATACTTCGTCAGCGTATTGCGCAGAATCGACAGTGTGATCGGTTTCACCAGCACTTCGCTCGCTCCTGCGTTCATCGCATTCTCCTTGTCAGAGCTGAAAGCGTAGGCGGTCTGCATGATGATAGGGATTTCCTTGTTTTCTCCGCGGATGATCTTCGTAGCATCCAGTCCGTTCATCACAGGCATTTTGATGTCCATCAGGATCGCTTTGGCCTCGTTGCCGTATTCCTTGAACAGTGCCACGATTTCTTCGCCATTCTTGGCCCACTGTATATCACATTTCTTTCCGATGATTGCTTTGATCAATTTGAAGTTGCTGTCGTCGTCCTCGGCCACTAAGATAAGAGGTCTGAATTCATTTGTTTGTCCGCCTTCCATATCGTTTCTATATTATTTTTAAAATTATTCTCTAAAATTACTTTTTAGTCAACATATTTCAGTTAATAATGCTTTTCAGCCCGCAAGTTATAAAAAAGATTGATATATTTCGCTATCTTTGCGCCTCAAATTATAAAGAATTGTATGATTTCGATAGACGGACTAGCCGTAGAGTTTAGCGGCACTACCCTATTTAGTGATATTTCTTTCGTTATTAATGAAAAAGACCGCATCGCCCTGATGGGAAAAAACGGAGCGGGAAAAAGTACCTTACTCAAGATTCTGGCAGGAGTCAGACAGCCTACCCGTGGCAAGGTTTCGGCCCCCAAGGATTGCGTAGTAGCCTATCTCCCACAGCATTTGATGACGGAAGACGGCAGAACCGTGTTTGCCGAAACGGCACAGGCGTTCGCGCATCTGCACGAGATGGAAGCACGGATCGACGCACTGAACAAGGAGCTGGAAACACGGACGGATTACGAAAGTGACAGCTACATGGCACTGATCGAGGAAGTGTCCGCCCTCAGCGAAAAATTTTACTCCATCGACGCAACCAATTACGAAGAGGATGTAGAGAAATCATTACTCGGACTCGGATTCACACGCGAAGATTTTCAACGTCAGACGAGTGACTTCAGCGGAGGCTGGCGTATGCGCATCGAGCTCGCCAAACTGCTGCTGCAAAAACCGGACGTACTCCTGCTTGACGAGCCGACCAACCACCTCGACATCGAATCGATCCAATGGCTGGAAGATTTTCTGATCAATAATGGCAAAGCGGTCATCGTGATCAGCCACGACCGCAAATTCGTGGACAACATCACCACCCGCACCATTGAAGTAACGATGGGCCGCATCTACGACTATAAAGTAAACTACTCCCAATACCTGCAACTGCGCAAGGAACGCCGCGAACAGCAACAGAAGGCTTATGACGAGCAACAGAAGTTCATCGCCGAGACGGAAGCCTTCATCGAACGTTTCAAGGGGACGTATTCGAAGACTTTGCAGGTGCAGAGCCGTGTCAAGATGCTGGAAAAGCTGGAATTGCTGGAAGTAGACGAGGAAGATACTTCGGCACTGCGGCTGAAATTCCCGCCTTCGCCCCGTTCGGGCAGTTATCCCGTCACGATGGAAGGCGTCGGAAAGACGTACGGCGATCATGTCGTGTTCCGCAACGCCAACCTGACAATTGAACGTGGCGACAAGGTGGCTTTCGTAGGCAAGAACGGTGAAGGTAAATCGACGCTGGTGAAATGTATCATGAACGAAATCGACCACGACGGCACGCTGACGCTGGGACATAACGTGCAAATCGGATATTTCGCGCAGAATCAAGCCTCGCTGATGGACGAAAACCTCACGGTTTTCCAGACGATTGACGACGTGGCAAAAGGAGAAATCCGCAACAAGATACGTGACTTGCTGGGCGCCTTCATGTTCGGCGGACCGGAAGAATCTATGAAGAAAGTGAAAGTGCTCTCGGGCGGCGAACGTACCCGCCTGGCAATGATCAAGCTCCTGCTGGAACCGGTCAACCTCCTGATTCTGGACGAGCCGACCAACCACCTCGACATGAAAACCAAAGATATCCTCAAGCAAGCACTGATGGATTTCGACGGCACCCTGATCGTCGTTTCGCACGACCGTGACTTCCTTGACGGACTGGTGACAAAGGTCTACGAGTTCGGCAATAAGAAGGTGACGGAGCATCTTTGCGGCATCTACGAATTCCTCGAAAAGAAGAAAATGGATTCGTTGCAGGAACTGGAAAAGAAATAATAAACAATAAAAAGACATTATCTGCTTTAGGT